>JACCEE010008867.1_pt1 | contig 44157 bp, 39 predicted proteins | sample 7449931 | NCBI WGS metagenome assembly JACCEE01 (sample SAMN15323457, study PRJNA562643) | freshwater metagenome | isolation source: river surface water | place: USA:Blue River Watershed | collected 2017-08-19 | reverse complement strand
ATTTCTGATTGTGCCTTCGATTGCTGCAAGGAAATCTGCTGCTGATCCGATGTCGTTAACTGCTACGACTGGTGATGATGTGCTCAAGTTGCTCCGTAGGGATAGAAAGTAATAGGACTCCAGAACCTTTCTGGTGAACGGGCGTAAGCGTACGGTTTTGGCAGCAATTAGGGCAAATCCGTCTATTTCTCAGGCGTAAACTAACGACCAATGAAACGGTACAGAGAACTATTCGCCATTCCCAATGTTTGGGTCTTAGTTCTCTCAGCATTCCCCGCCCGCGTCTCCTACGGCATGGTTGCGCTCTCAATATTTTTTAAAACTGAAGATGCCACTGGCTCTATTGCAGCTGCAGGATTGGCCATTGGAATTAACTCTGTCGCGGGCGCAGCAACTGCAGGAGTGCGTGGCATGTTGATGGATAAATATGGACAGAAATGGCCATTGCGCATCTTTGTTCCAGGTTATGCCGGAATGATGTTGATTTTAAATACCATGGAAAATCGAAACGGTATTTTGTTGGCGGCATTCATTATGGGTATTACCGCGCCACCAATTAATCTCTCTGTACGACCATTGTGGCGCGATGTAGTTCCCAAAGATTTCCTGCGCACTGCTTATGCCGTAGATACATCAGTAATGAGTTCCGCAGGCGTTCTAGGTCCAGTTATCGCCACTTCATTAGCACTCTCATCGCGTCCCGGAAGCCCACTTGTAGTGGCATCCATCTTTATGTTGATTGGAGGTGGCGGATTAGCGATTACTAAAGTTTCTCGTAATTGGATCCCAGAGAAGAAGGAAGAGAATCACATCTCACTCTGGCGCCATAAGGCAATTCAATTGCTGATGATTGAGGGATGTTTTATTGGTTTTGGCTGGGGCGTTTTCGATGTCGCCGTTCCAGCTTTTGCAACTTTAGAAGAAGTTCCACACAGAACTGCTTGGATCTTGGCGGCGATGGGAATCGCTAATATCTTTGGTGGACTTCTTGGAGGTCTGGTCTCCAAAAAAGTATCTGCTTTGAAAGCAATGCGTATTACCTACTTAATTTGGATTTTCATCTCTATACCGATTGTCTTTACTTACCCAGGCTGGTCGATGGTTATCGCCGCAACATTCCTAGGTTTGGTAGGCGGGACGATCCAAGTCTTTTACTGGGAAGTCATGGAGGCGGTGCGCCCTAAAGGTTCGGCAGTTGGAATGATGGGTTGGATCTGGACTGTTGAAGGAACTTTGATGTCAATTGGTGCTGCCGCAGGTGGTTGGATTGCAGAGACTTATTCGCCGCGATTTGCTCTCTCCATAACCTGTTTCACAATCGTTACTGGATTTATAATTCTTAACTTAGGCAAGAAACGTTTAGCTGCGGCAGATCGCATACCAACGGATGAAGAAGATCTCGCAGCCATGTCTGACAACTCACCAACAACTACTTAACTTCTTAGTGCGCAGCTTCGTTCCAACTCTTTCCGATTCCCACGCTGACATCTAGCGGAGCGCGAAGCGGGTAAGCAGAACCCATCTCGCGTCGCACCAAATTAGTCAGTACATCTTCTTCTCCTGCCACAACTTCAAGAATTAACTCATCGTGAACCTGCAACAAGAGGCGTGACTTAAGGTTCTCACGTAGCAACGCTCGTTCGACATTTAACATCGCCTGCTTAATGATGTCGGCTGCCGAACCTTGAATTGGCGCATTTAGCGCCATTCGCTCTGCAATCTCACGACGTTGTCGGTTGTCGTGCATTAAATCTGGCAGATAACGTCTGCGCCCCATAACGGTTTCGGTGTATCCCACTTTGCGTGCTTGTTCGACAACGCTATTTAAGTAATCACGAATTCCACCAAAACGTTGGAAGTAGCGATCCATTAAATCTTGCGCAGCAGGTGGTGAGAGATCCAACTGTGCTGCTAATCCGTAAGAGCTCAAGCCGTAGGCAAGTCCGTAAGACATTGCCTTGATCTGACGACGCATCTCTGAATCAACTTCATTGGCTTTCACACCAAAGACGAGTCCAGCAACAGTGGCGTGTAGATCTTCACCAGTTTCAAATGCGGCGAGTAATCCGGCATCGTTTGAGAGATGCGCCATGATTCGCATCTCAATCTGACTGTAATCGGCGGTTAAGAGTCCGCTAAAACCTTTGCCTGCGATAAATGCGTTACGGATACTGCGGCCTTCTTCGGTGCGTACCGGAATGTTCTGTAAGTTTGGTCCAACAGATGAAAGACGCCCCGTTGCTGCCACAGTCTGGGCGAAGTGAGTACGGATACGTCCATCCTCACCTATCTCGGCGATAAGACCTTCAACTGTTGTTCCTAATTTTTTGGTTTCGCGAATACGCAGCAGCGATTCAAGGAGTGGATGCTTAGTTTTTTCAAATAGCCAATTAAGCGCTTCGGCATCGGTTGTAAAACCAGTTTTAATTTTCTTTGTCTTGGGCAGATTTAACTCATCGAATAAGACAACCTGGAGCTGCTTGGGAGATGCCACGTTGAACTCATGGCCGGCGGCGAGATGAGCTGCCTTGGTCTCACGCGCGACTTCACCTTCAAAAAAAACCGCTAATTTCTCCAACTCTTTACGATCAACTGCGATACCACGGTTCTCCATCACTGCGAGCAGGTGAGCGATGGGGAGTTCCAGATCCGTAAATAGTGAAAGCGCGCCCCGATCTTTCATCTCGGTTAGCAACGAGTCCCTTAATTTAAAGAGCGCGGCTGCACTTGTTAGCAGTGCTTGCTCTGGAGAAGAAGAATCTATTTGTGCGCCATCTCCCCAACGTTCCAATAGATCGGGCAATTCCTGAGCGCGAACACCCGGGTTAACTAAATAGGCAGCAAGTGAAGTATCGAATATGACTCCATCGAGTAGGTTTTCGCGAGCCAGCGACTTGGCATCATGTGCAATCTTTGAAACTTTTGGATCTTGTGCCCAATCTCCCATTTGTGCGGAATGAATTAAGTAGACATCACTGGGATTAAAGGCAACTGCGTAACGATGCAGCTTTTCATCTATTAACTCGAAAGAAATCGCAATATCTCCAGAGTGCAGAGAAATCTTTTTGCTTAACTCCTCTGGTGTAAGAGTTCCACCTTCAATGACAGGGGCAAAGAGAGTGAACTCATCGCTGGTGCTTTTTGCTTTAACCTCTTTTACGACAGAGTCTGGGTCAAGAATTGGCTTTAAGCGATCTTTGAGGGTTCGAAACTCAAGTAGTTCGAATAACTTAGTTAGATCACTTTCAACAACTCCGGCCCAAGTAAGCGCATCGACTTGGTATTCGATTGGTGCATCGTGTACTAGTTGAGTTAGTTCGCGGTTGCGGATTACATCGTTGATATTGTCGCGAAGCGATTGGCCAACTTTTCCACCCACTTTGTCGACGTTGGCAATTAACTCTTGGAGTGACCCATATTCAACGACCCACTTTGCAGCAGTTTTTTCGCCAACTCCTGGAATCGATGGCAAATTATCGCTGGGGTCTCCGCGCAGAGCCGCAAAATCTGGATACTGGTCAGGGCTCATGCCGTACTTCTCTTGCACTGCATCTGGCGTCATTCGCGCCATCTCTGAGACTCCGCGCTTTGGATACAGAACAGACGTCTTCTCGGAAACCAGTTGGAAGCTATCGCGATCACCGGTACAAATTAAGACTTCAAAGCCTTCACGTTCTGCTTGCTTGGTGATAGTTGCAATGAGGTCATCTGCTTCGTAACCCTCGAGCGCAAACTGAGTTATTCCAAATCCCTTTACCAAATCATTTAAATAAGACATCTGCGATCTAAATTCATCAGGGGTTTTGGCTCGATTGGCTTTGTAATCTGGGAAGATATCTGTGCGGAAAGTTTTGCGAGATACATCGAAGGCAACCGCAACGTGGGTTGGCTTCTCATCCTTTAATAGTGAGATCAACATCGTGGCAAAGCCGTAAATTGCATTTGTATGTTGCCCTTGCGCAGTTGTGAAATTCTCGACAGGTAGTGCAAAGAAGGCTCGATATGCCATTGAATGGCCATCGATAAGTAATAAACGCTTCTGGGCCATGGCGCCATCCTAGAGAAGTACCCGTTAACAAGTTACTATTTCGAACTATGACGCAGCCAGAAAATACTCCAAACTATTTAGAACTAATCCGGGAACGCGGAAGTGGCGCCCTCGATAAGAAGATGGGGATTGAGATCCTTGAGGCCTCCCCTGAGCGCTTGGTTGGACGTATGCCAGTTGAGGGAAATACCCAACCAATCGGTTTACTTCATGGTGGCGCAAACGTTGTATTGGCAGAGTCACTTGGTTCGATAGGTACACAACTTAATGCTGGACCAAACCGCAGGATTGTCGGCGTAGATATCAACGCGACGCATCACAAATCAGCTACTTCTGGATTTGTAACAGGTGTTGCGACAGCGGTATCACTTGGAAAAACGTTGTGTGTCTACGAAGTTGTGATCACTAACGATCAAGGTCAACGTACTTGTTCAGCAAGAATAACCTGCATGATCCTCGCTGAAAGATAATTAGTGAGCGCCAGTACCGAGGTAGGCCTCGCGTACTGCAGGATCGTTAAGTAGATCAGAAGCTTTTGCTTCCTTAACGATATTTCCAGTCTCAAGTATGTAGGCACGGTGTGCGCGTTGTAGCGCTTGCTGTGCGTTCTGTTCAACGAGAAGAATTGTTACACCTGTCTTATTGATCTCGGTGATGATACGGAAAATATTTGCGATCATCTGAGGTGCTAGACCCATTGAAGGCTCATCGAGAAGAAGAACCTTTGGTCGCGCCATCAAAGCACGCCCAATTGCGAGCATTTGCTGTTCGCCACCAGATAAAGTTCCGCCGGCTTGCGAGACGCGCTCCTTCAAGCGAGGAAAGAGCGTGTAGACCTTGTCTAGATCTTCGGCCATCTCGCTCTTGCGATTATGGCGATGGAACTTACCCATTTCGAGGTTTTCCAAAACAGTCATACCTGGGAAAATTCCACGACCTTCAGGTGCTTGCGATAGACCGAGATCTACGCGCTTATGTGCCGCAACGTTAGAGATATCTTCACCATTGAAGATGATCTGTCCGCTAGTGATTGGGCGAAGACCTGAGATGGTTTTAAGCATTGTTGTCTTTCCGGCACCATTGGCGCCGATGAGAGTAACAATCTCTCCTTCATTAACAACGATTGATACGCCCTTGATCGCTTCAATCTTGCCGTAGTGAACATGTAGATCTTTAATTTCAAGACGCATCTGCAGGTACTCCTAGGTAAGCCTCAATAACGCGAGGGTCGTTTTGTACTTCAGCTGGAGAACCATCAGCAATCTTGGTTCCGAAATCGAGCACAGCCACACGATCAGAGATTCCCATAATAAGCGACATATCGTGCTCAATTAAGAGAACTGTGTAGCCAGCATCGCGGACTTTCTTAATCGTCGCCGCAAGTTCAACCTTTTCTTGCGGGTTAAAGCCTGCTGCAGGCTCATCTAGAAGCAAGAGCTTCGGGGATGTGCCTAGAGCGCGCGCGATTTCAAGACGACGCTGAACACCGTAAGGCAAGTTACGAGCAAGGCGATCTGAATATTCATCAATTCCGATGAACTCAAGAATTTCGTAGGCCTTAGCGCGGTTTTCGCGTTCTTCGCGACGGGCGCGAGGGGTACCGAAGAGTGCGGAAACTAGACCACTCTTCTTATGAACATCGGTTGCGGTAATAACATTTTCAAGCGTTGTCATATCTCCGAATAGGCGGATGTTCTGGAAAGTACGGGCGATGCCAAGACCGGTGATCTGATAGCGCTTCTTGCCACCAATCTTCTGCCCATCGAAATTAATTGAACCGGAGGTCGCCTGGTAAACACCAGTGATCACGTTAAAGACGGTCGTCTTTCCCGCACCGTTAGGACCGATCAACGCCAGAATTTCGCCTTCGCGAATCTCAAGGTTTACTTCATTGAGCGCTGTAACTCCACCGAATTTCATGGTGAGGTTTTCTAAACTCAAAAGAACTTTAGCCATCGTTAATTAGCCCCTTTCTTTACAATCGCTTTTTCACGCTTCTTACGAGGCAATAGACCATCTGGACGGAAGTTCATAACAATCACAAGAACTAGGCCGAAGACTAAGAGACGAGCATCTGAGATGAAACGGATGCGATCGGGTAAGTAACCAAGGATTGTTGCACCAATGATCACGCCCCAGATATTGCCAATTCCGCCGAACACAACGCAGGCAAGGATCAGAATTGAAACGTTTAAGGTGAACATTTCTGGTGCGATAAAGAGGTTCTTTGACGCGTAGAGAACACCGGCGGCGCCACCAATTGCAGCTCCGAGAGTAAATGACCAGATCTTGTATTTAAGAGTTGGTACACCCATGAGCTCTGCTGCATCTTCATCTTGGCGAATTGCTTCCCAAGCGCGTCCTGGACGACGCACCGATAGACGGCGGATCATCCAAATAGTAAGCAGGATCATTACTAGAACAACCCAGAAGAAGACCTTTTGATCATCTAATCTAAATTTTAGTGGTCCGATATCAGGTGGCATCGGAACGTTTGCAATTCCGTTGGGACCTTTGCTCCACGAAGAGTTGAGAAGGACGAGGCGAACAATTTCTCCGAATCCCAAGGTAACGATTGCGAGGTAGTCGCCACGTAGACGAAGAGTTGGCAGCCCAAGGACTACACCTGCGATCATCGCAAAGGCGATACCGAAAGGCATGATCTCCCAGGTATTTAAACCAGTGGTCGTACCCATGATCGCCATTGTGTAAGCGCCTATGGCGAAGAATGCCACGTAACCAAGATCGAGCATTCCAGACTTACCGACAACAATGTTCAAGCCAAGTGCCATCAGCACGAAGACCGCAACTGGATATACAAGTACTGCGTCATAGGCGGCGATCGGCGTAGCAAGAAATGATGCGCCAGCAAATGGAAGTAGGCCAACTAATATGATTGTTGTTACGGCGATGAGTACTCGGGCTGGTCGACCTGAGCGCTCCCAAATTCCTGCGCCCCAATCACGAAGGTTCCAATAGTTTCTAATTTTCATGAGTTATGCCCTCGTTGTCTGAACGGCTTCACCAAAGAGGCCATTTGGTTTGAAAAGTAGGACCAGGACTAGGACGATAAAGACGGTAACCGCTTTCCACTGAGTACCAAGAACGGCGGAGGCATAAACTTCAAGAAGACCAAGTGCGAGGCCACCGTAGAAAGCGCCCCGGATATTTCCGATTCCGCCAATTACGGCTGCAGTAAATGCGGCTAAGCCCATCGTGAAGCCTATGTTGAACTTTGTATACTCAAAAACTGTTATGTAGAAAAATCCAGCAGCGCCGGTTGCAAGTCCTCCGACCAAGAAAGTTGCGGTAATTACGCGGTTTAGGTTTACACCCATTAACTTTGCAGCATCTTCGTTCATAGAAACAGCGCGGATCGCCTTACCCATGCGGGAGAGCTTCACGAAGCGTTCAAGAATTACGTAGATGATCGCCGCAGCAATAATTGTGATTACTGTGTCGAGTCGGACATTTGCGCCCCAAACTTCTGTCAAAATCATCTTTTCGAGAACACGTGGAGATCCAACCGGACGAGAGTCTGTAAGCAAGCGCATGATCTCTGAGAGAACAATTGAGATACCAATCGCTGAAATTAGAGTTGCTAGACGGTTGGTGCCCTTCATACGCAAGCGACGATAGGCAACGAATTCAACAAAAACTGCAGTAAGTCCAGCTACAAGCATGGACATCAACAAACTTGAGAATAGAACTAGAGCTAGTTTGAAACCTGTTTCAGGTTCGGAGACTTGTGTGTAGTGGAATATGTCACGCGAAGTAATGACGGTACCGAAAGTACCCCACATAAAAATTTCAGAGTTAGCGAAGTTGATCATGCGCAATACACCGTAAACCATGGTGTAACCGAGCGAAATCAAAACATAGATAAAACCTAACGCCAGCCCTGCAATCGTTAGGGCCCAGAACTGATCAATCAGTACGGCAAACATGGATCTCCTTCACTAACGTCAACTCGGTCATTCTATGTTCTAAAATTATGCAATTGGTGGGTGCCTCGCCTCTCTCTTGCGAGAGATTGAAAGCACCCACCAATCTTTAATGCATCAGGTCTATCTAATTACTTGATAATACCTGTGTTAACTAGAACGCCATCCTTTGAGGTGAATCCAGCGAAGAGACCGTATGAAACGTCACCGTTCTTATCGAACTTGATGGTGTTTCCTGAGATGCTCTTACCCTTGTAGGCCTTAACCCACTTGAGCATTTTCTCGCGTGTTGTGTTTCCAGCCTTGATTCCCTCAAGAAGGATATTTGCAGCATCGAATGATTCAACTGAGTAAACACCAGATGAAACGCCCATTTGCTTCTTGAAATCAGCTTCAAGCTTTGCACTGATTCCGGCAAGTCCACCTACACCTGTGACGCGTGAACCTTCAGCAGCAGCTCCCGCAAGCTTTGGGAACTCCTGGTTGAATACGCCGTCGCCACCAGCGAAGATCGCTGTTGAACCTGAGTCACGAAGCTGCTTTACGAAAATCGCAGCTTGGCTGTAGTAACCGGTGTAAATAACAACATTTGCGCCAGATGTCTTGATCTTTGCAATTGTTGGGCTGAAGTCTGTTGTTGTATTTGGAACTGAGTCAGTTCCAACAACAGATGCGCCAGCAACCTTCTTAAGTCCACCAGTTACATAACCTGCCAAAGGCACGCCGTATGCTGACTGATCATCAAATACAAATACCTTTGCATTTGCGACACCCTTTGTTGCGTACTTAGCCAATGCAGGACCCTGCAAGTCATCCTTACCAACTACGCGGTGGAAAACTGGTCCGCCGAAGTCAGGTGATGCTGGATCTGTGATTGATACGCGTGTTGCTGAAGGAGAGATCATTACTAGTGATCCAGCCTTGTAGTAAGGAAGTGAAGCGATTGTTGCACCTGAGTAAGCAGGTCCTACAACGCCAAGCACGCTCTTGTTAGTTCCAACACCTGGAGCAACTGTTGATGCAACAGCTGGATCTCCTTGGTCATCAACTGAAAGAACCTTGATCTTGATGTTCTTGTTCTTTGCCATGAATAGCTTTGCAGCGTACTTAACGGCGTTCTGTTCATCGATACCAGTTGATGCTTCTCCACCTGAAAGTGGACCTTGGTAAGCGATTGTGTAAGTCTTCGTTGCTGCTGATGCTGTTGTTGATGCAAATGCGCCAAAAGCAAGCGCAGCTGCGGCAACGAGAGCGGCAGAAGCTTTGATCTTCTTGTTCATGTATTGCCTTCCTGTTTTTTATTGCATGTGTCCCGGGACAGGGAGGCTGAAAGTGTAAAGGGGGTGAGGAAGATCTATCAACCCAGGGTTGAGCGTGGAAATGTAAAGGTTTGGTCACTTTCGCGACCGGCTGGCAGAACTAACTCTCAGGAACGGCATCGGGAGAGATCACCGCAGCGGCGACCTCTTTCATGGTGAGCCGGCGATCCATCGCGGCCCGTTGAATCCAAGAGAATGCCTCAGGTTCAGAGAGATTTAGCGCCTGCATCAAGATGCCTTTGGCGCGATCAATTAATTTACGAGTTTCAAGACGTTCATGAAGATCTTTTACTTCATCGGCAAGTGATCGCATCTGTGTGTGTCTGCTTATTGCAATTTCAATGGCAGGTACTAAATCGCCAATAGAAAATGGTTTTACAACATATGCCATAACTCCAGCATCACGAGCTCGTTCAACTAATTCGCGTTGCGAGAAAGCTGTGAGCATAAGAACAGGTGCAATATCAATTATTTTTTCGGCTGCAGAAATCCCATCTAACACTGGCATCTTTACATCGAGAATTGCTAGATCTGGTTTATGCAATTGCGCTAGTTGAATTGCTTGAGCGCCATCGGCCGCTTCGGCGACAACTTCATAACCCGCCTCGCGCAACATTTCGACTAAATCCAAACGAATCAGCGCTTCATCCTCGGCAACCAAAATTCTTATCGCTGATTTAGTCTTAGCTGAGGATTTTTCTGTACCGTTGTTCGTATTCATGTGCCCCGAGTCGGATTCGAACCGACACTATGCAGTGTTTGAGACTGCCCTCTCTACCGTTGGAGTACCGAGGCTCTTCGCACTTTTCCTTACAGGAAAGCTGCAACCCAAATCTTAACGGTATGCAGGAGCGGCTCCACCCACAGCATCGCCTACGCGGTGCACACGCATAGCATTGGTCGACCCAGGAATTCCTGGAGGTGATCCGGCAACAATTACGACGAGTTCGCCTTCTGCGCAGCGCTTGGATTTGATTAGAAGCGAGTCTGCTTGCATAACCATCTCATCGGTGTGCTTAACCATAGGAGTAAGTTCTGGTTCCACTCCCCAATCAAGAGCCATTCGGTTATAGGTACCAACCTCTGGAGTAAATGCCAAGATTGGAATTGGTGAGCGAAGACGTGCTGTACGACGAGCAGAATCTCCAGATTGCGTAAAGGTAACTAGGTACTTTGCACCAACGATTGCTCCAACTTCGGTTGCTGCCTTGGTAATCGCTCCACCTTTTGTCTTCGGAAGAGATTTCATCGGCCGGATCATATCCATGCCACCTTCTTCAGTGTGAGAAATTATTCGTGCCATTGTCTGCACAGCCTCAATTGCAAATTCTCCAACTGATGTTTCGCCAGAGAGCATCAAGGCATCTGCACCATCTAGAACAGCATTTGCGCAATCTGTTGCTTCGGCGCGAGTTGGACGCGAATTTGTAATCATTGAGTCCAACATTTGAGTAGCGACGATCACCGGTTTTGCGGCTTCGCGCGCTAGTTCGATGCAATGCTTTTGTACAAGTGGCACTTCTTCAATTGGAAGCTCAACGCCTAGATCACCACGTGCCACCATGATGCCGTCAAAAGCATCAACGATTCCCTGCAGGTTGGCTACAGCTTGTGGCTTTTCGATCTTTGCAATAACAGGAATGCGAATGCCTACCTCATCCATGATCTGATGAACATCTACAATATCTTCGGCGCTACGTACAAAAGAGAGTGCGATGAAATCTGCGCCAGCATGTAGCCCCCAACGCAGATCTTCTTTATCTTTTTCAGAGAGCGCAGGAACTGAAACCGCAACACCTGGCAAGTTGATTCCTTTATTGTTACTGACTGCGCCAGGTTCGATCACTTTGGTAATTACATCGTTGCCTTTAACTTCAGTAACTTCGACAGTGACTTTTCCATCGTCGATGAGAATGCGATCGCCTGGTTTACAGTCACCAGGCAAGCCCTTATAAGTCGTACCAACGCGCTCTTTTGTGCCTTCAACATCATCAGTAGTAATTGTAAAAACTTCTCCGCGCGCAAGATCATGTGGGCCGGCCTTGAATCGAGCTAAGCGAATCTTTGGACCTTGCAAGTCAACCAAGATCGCAACAGGTTTACCTACTTCTTTGGCAGCAGCGCGAACCTGATCAAGCCGGTTCTGGTGTTCTTCATATCCACCATGAGAGAGGTTTAGGCGAGCCATATTCATGCCGGCTGCAATCAACTCACGAACTTTTTCGGGTGATTCAACAGCTGGCCCCATTGTGCAGACAATCTTCGCGCGACGCATATGCCTACCTTATCTAATCGTTTTACTACTGGACAGTTTCAAGAGAGAGATTTAAAGCACCTCGCTTACAAATCTCATGGAATTTAAACCATTAAGGAGCGATCAGTTGGTTCGATTGGAGAAGGCAATTGGCTCTCTCCTTCTAGATACTTATCTACTCCCGCTGCCGCACTTCGACCTTCAGCGATCGCCCAAACGATTAGTGACTGACCACGACCGGCATCACCAGCGACGAAGATTCCTTCTTCGCTAGTCTGAAAATTGGAATCGCGTTTAATATTTCCACGCTCATCTAATTCAACGTTAAGTTGAGTTAGAAGCGGAGATTTTTCTGGACCTGTAAAGCCCATGGCAAGAAATACAAAGTCTGCGGGAATCTCTTTCTCTGTACCTGGAACAGGTTCAAACTTTCCATTTTCAAATCTAGTTTCAACTAGCTTGATCGCCTTCACATGGCCATTTCCGTCACCAATGAATTCTTCGGTGCTCACTGCATAGATTCGGTTGTCTAACTCTTCATGAGCTGATGAAACTCGATAGATCATTGGGTAAGTTGGCCAAGGTTGTGATGAAGGACGCTCTTCAGATGGGCGCGGCATGATTTCAAGTTGAGTAACACTGGCAGCGCCTTGGCGAATTGATGTGCCAAGGCAATCTGCACCAGTATCTCCGCCACCAAGAATTACCACGTGCTTGCCAGCGACGTTAATTTCTGGATTTACAACTTCACCTAGCGCTTGTTTATTTCCCCAAGGTAAGAACTCCATCGCTTGATAAATGCCCTTATTTTCGCGGCCCTTGATTGGAAGATCACGCCATTGTGTTGCACCAACGGCTAGGACGATTGCGTCGTACTTCTTTCGTAGATCACTGCCGGTTAGTTCAACTCCAACGTTAACTCCAGGTCGGAAACGAGTTCCTTCCTTCTCCATTTGAGTTAAGCGGCGGTCCAGGATGTTCTTCTCCATTTTGAATTCAGGAATTCCGTAGCGAAGCAGGCCACCAATCTTGTCAGCGCGTTCATAGACAGCAACAGTGTGACCAGCGCGTGTTAATTGTTGTGCAGCTGCAAGACCTGCAGGTCCCGATCCAATTACTGCAACAGTCTTTCCGGTAAGACGTTCTGCTACCAGCGGCTTGACGTTTCCTGCGCCAAAAGCTTCTTCAATGGTGCGGAGTTCGACCTGCTTAATTGTTACCGCATCAGCATTGATACCTATGACACATGCAGTCTCGCATGGCGCAGGACAGAGGCGGCCAGTGAATTCTGGGAAGTTATTTGTTGCATGCAGGCGATCTATCGCTTCTTCCTTATCGCCGCGCCACATCAAATCATTCCATTCGGGAATTAAATTTCCGAGGGGGCATCCTTGATGACAGAACGGAATACCGCAATCCATGCAACGACCGGCTTGTTTCTGCAAGTGTTCAAAACTCTGTGGTTCATAGACCTCATGCCAATCTTTAATGCGCACATCAACTGGACGACGCTTTGGAGTTTCGCGAGGTGTAGTTATAAATCCCTTTGGATCAGCCATTTGCTGCAACCTCCATTACATATTGATCGACCGGTAAACCATCTTTGGTTGCACGCTCCATCGCAGCCAACACTCGTGCATAATCTCGAGGCATAACCAGTGATATGCGATTTATGGCCTTGCTCCAATCGCCAAGAAGTTCAGCTGCGATTTCAGAACCAGTTTCGGTAAAGAAGTCAGATACCAACGCTTTTAGGGATTCTTTTTGATCTTCTGGTACTGCCAAAATATCGACCATCTCACCATTTACCTGTGCTGGATTCAGATCAAGAACAAAAGCACGTCCACCAGACATTCCCGCTGCAAAGTTGCGACCTGTTCGGCCAAGCACAACAACGGTTCCGCCGGTCATGTATTCGCATCCGTGATCGCCAATTCCTTCGACTACTGCGGTAGCTCCGGAGTTGCGCACGCAGAAACGTTCACCTACAAGTCCGCGGATATAGATCTCTCCTGAAGTTGATCCGTATCCGATTACATTTCCAGCGATTACATTCTCGTGCGAGGCAAAAGTAGCGCGCTCATCTGGGCGAACAATGACGCGGCCTCCAGAAATGCCTTTACCTACATAGTCATTGCTATCTCCGTACATGCGGATTACGACGCCTTGTGGCAAGAATGCGCCGAGTGATTGACCTGCAGATCCATGAAGCGTCACATCAATTGTGCCAGCAGGTAACCCTGCTGCTCCGTAACGTCGAGTCACTTCGGCACCCAACATAGTTCCGACGGTGCGATTTACATTCCGAACCGGAAGATCGATTCGCACATTCTCTTTCTTCTCAAGTGCAGGTGCTGCAAGTTCTATTAACTTATTATCTAGTGCAGCGGTCAATCCATGGTCTTGTACGTTTGTGCGATGCAATGGTGAATCTACATCCGGGCGTACCAATAACGGTGCCAGATCAAGACCGCTCGCTTTCCAGTGATTTACCGCATCGCGAGTGTCGAGGTACTCAACATGTCCAATGGCTTCCTGCAAAGTGCGAAAGCCTAGGCTGGCCAAGATTTCACGTACTTCTTCAGCAATGTATTCGAAGAATGTTTCAACGAACTCTGGCTTACCAGTAAAGCGTTTACGAAGTTCTGGGTTTTGAGTCGCAACGCCTACTGGACAGGTATCTAAGTGACAGACGCGCATCATTACGCAGCCAGAGACAACTAGTGGAGCAGTTGCAAAACCATATTCCTCAGCGCCTAGCAGCGCTGCAATTACAACATCGCGGCCAGTCTTTAACTGACCATCTGCCTGCACAACAATGCGATCGCGCAGACCGTTAATCAGAAGGGTCTGTTGCGTTTCAGCCAGACCAAGTTCCCATGGAGCTCCAGCATGCTTAAGTGAGGTAAGCGGTGATGCACCAGTTCCACCATCATGTCCGGAGATAAGAACAACATCTGCGTGCGCCTTGCTAACTCCAGCTGCGACAGTGCCGACGCCAACTTCAGCAACAAGTTTTACATGGATTCGCGCATCTTTATTGGCGTTCTTAAGATCGTGAATTAGTTGTGCTAAATCTTCGATGGAGTAAATATCATGATGAGGTGGTGGTGAAATTAAACCAACGCCTGGGGTTGAGTAACGCACCTTGGCAATCCATGGATAAACCTTGTTTCCAGGTAATTGTCCGCCTTCGCCTGGCTTTGCACCTTGTGCAATCTTGATCTGAATATCATCGGCATTTACTAAGTATTCACTTGTCACGCCAAAGCGACCGCTTGCTACTTGCTTGATTGAACTGCGTTTTGAGTCACCGTTAGCGAGTGCAATATTGCGAGATGGATCTTCCCCACCTTCGCCGGTATTTGATTTTCCGCCAAGACGGTTCATGGCAATCGCTAAAGTTTCGTGAGCTTCCTGTGATACGGAGCCATAAGACATCGCACCAGTGGAAAAACGCTTTACTATCTCAGAAATCGGTTCGACTTCATCAATTGAAATTGCAGGCCGATTACCATTTTTGAAGGTGAAGAGGCCACGAAGTGTCATAAGCTCTTTACTCTGGCCATCTACTTTGCTGGTGTAGCGCTTAAAGATGTCATAACGCTTCGAACGAGTTGAGTGTTGAAGCGCAAATACGGTTTCAGGATTAAATAGATGCGGTTCACCATCACGGCGCCATTGGTATTCGCCACCAATTGGTAGACGCTTAGCACCGGGAATCGCTCCCCCAGGTGGATATGCGATGTGATGTCGCGCGATAGTTTCTTCAGCGATGGTGTCAAGACTAATTCCCCCGAGCCGTGAAGTTGTGCCTACGAAGTATTCGTCGACAACTTCTTGCGAGAGCCCAATCGCTTCGAAAACCTGTGCTCCGGTGTAGGAGGCAATTGTTGAGATTCCCATTTTCGACATGACCTTGAGAACACCTTTACCAAGGCTCTTAATAATGTTTCGAACGGCTTTTTCAGGGGTTATTCCAGTAATAACGCCTTGAAGAACTAAATCTTCGGCAGATTCCATCGCAAGGTAAGGGTTTACCGCCGCCGCACCATAACCAATAAGGAGTGCAACATGGTGAACTTCGCGAACATCGCCCGCTTCTACTACTAGACCAACTTTGGTACGAGTCTTTTCACGGATTAAGTGGTGATGAACTGCTGCAGTCAGAAGAAGAGATGGAATCGGTGCATCTTCAGCATCGCCATCGCGGTCAGATAGAACGATGATGCGCGCACCTGCAGAAATTGCATCAGATACTTCACGCTTAATTTCCTCAAGTCGCGTCTGTAAGGTATTTCCATCACCCGAAACTGGAAATAGCCCACGGACAACATAAGCGGAGAGACCTGGATGATCACCATCGGCATTTACGTGAATGATCTTTGCGAGTTCATCGTTATCGATAACTGGGAAGGCAAGTGAAATTTGGCGGCAAGAAGAAGGACCTGGATCAAGCAGGTTGTGCTCTGGACCAATTGATCCACCCAAACTTGTAACGAGTTCTTCGCGAATTGCATCTAGTGGTGGATTAGTTACTTGTGCGAAGAGTTGTGAGAAGTAATCAAAAAGTAGACGTGGTTTTTCAGAGAGCGCTGCGATCGGAGTATCGGTTCCCATTGAGCCGAGCGCTTCCATACCGTTCTTGGCCATAGGTGTAATCAAGATGCGGAGTTCTTCTTCGGTATAGCCAAATGCGCGTTGGCGGCGAATTACAGATGAATGCGGATAGACAATGTGTTCGCGTGATGGAAGATCAGATAGCTTGATCATTCCGGCGTGTAACCATTCGCCGTAAGGCGCGGCATCTGCCAAAGAATCTTTGATCTCATCATCTTCAATGATGCGACCGGATTCGATATCTACTAAGAACATCTTGCCTGGTTGCAGGCGACCTTTGCGAACAATTTTCTCTGCTGGGAAATCAAGTACTCCAACTTCAGAGGCAAGGACTACCAATCCATCATCAGTTACCCAGAAACGAGATGGACGTAGACCATTTCGATCTAAAACCGCTCCAACTTGATGACCGTCGGTGAAAGTTACACATGCTGGTCCATCCCATGGCTCCATAAGTGATGCATGGAATGCATAAAAATCACGACGTTTCTGCGACATAGTTGCGTGGTTTTCCCATGCCTCAGGAATCATCATTAACACCGAGTGCGGCAATGAGCGCCCGCCTAGGTAGAGAAGCTCTAGGACTTCATCAAATGAGGCTGAGTCACTACCTGACATTTCTACGATAGGAAAGATTCGAGATAAATCTCCCGGAATCAATTCGCTATTCAAAAGTGATTCGCGAGCTCGCATCCAGTTGCGGTTTCCTTTAACGGTATTAATCTCACCGTTGTGCGCAATAAATCTATACGGATGTGCGAGCGGCCAAGATGGAAAAGTATTTGTAGAAAAACGAGAGTGAACAAGAGCAAGTGGTGAAACAACTCGAACATCACTTAGATCTGGGAAGAACTCTTCGAGTTGTCCCGTAGTTAGCATTCCTTTGTAAACAATGGTCTGTGATGAGAGTGATGAGAAATAGAGATCGAGTGAGTGTTCAGCGCGTTTCCTGAGGCAGAACGCTAAACGATCTAGTGCAATGCCAGATTCTCCGTTGTTTCCAGCGATGAATACCTGCTCGAACTTTGGCATAACTGAAATTGCAGTCTTACCAAGTGAGTTTGGATTTGTTGGCAGTTCTCGCCAACCTAGAACGACGAGACCTTCCTCAGATGCAATTTTCGCAATTGCAGTGCGCACTTCTGAACCTGGCGCAACAAATGCTATTCCAGTTGCGTAATTACCTTCTGCTGGTAACTCAAAATTTGTCACTGCGCGGTAAAAGGCATCTGGAACACGAATTAAAATTCCCGCTCCATCGCCGCTATCGGGTTCGGCGCCAGATGCGCCACGATGTTCTAAATTGCGAAGTGCAGTAAGTGCTTTTTCAACAATTTCATGAGAAGCAACTTTATTTAGAGTAGCAACCATGGCAACGCCGCATGCATCATGCTCGTTTGCGGGATCATAGAGACCCTGTTGTGCTGGGTAGTTAGATGGAAGGGCCATCTGATACACACTCCTGTTGTTCACACTTAACTGTTGAGAGAGTGGGACAACTTTGGCCCGAAATATTCACCGCAGGCGGTGATAGATGCAAAAGGGTAGCAACTGTTTGCGGTATTCGGCACTCCCGAATTAAGCCTGAAGAAGGTGAGTTTAAATACCGCTCAAATGCAGCGCTCGGCCGATTCCGGCCGTTAGCGCCATTCCGAGGCAGCCGCCTAAAATCACTCGGATCGTGGGAGTAAGAATTTTTGAACCTGCCGTCTTTGCGCTGAGAACACCTGTGAAAATCAAGCCCAGAATTGTGAAGCCAACGATGCTAAAGGCCACCTTGCCAGGTGTTGGAGCGAAGGCTCCGACGAATGGAATCAAGCCACCTGCTGTAAATGCTGCAGCTGAAGCCATGGCTGCTTGAACCGGTCGAGCCTTGGTGTGTGGAAATTGGCCGAGTTCATCGCGAAGATGCGCTTCTAATGGATCGCGATCATGCATTGCCTTAGCAACTTCCATCGCAAGTTCCGGAGTTAATCCTCGTGCAATATAGATATGTTGCAACTCCATAAGTTCTGCTTCAGGATCAAGTGCAAGATGTTGCCGCTCTAGCTCACGATCAGATGCTTCAATATCGTTCTGAGAGCGCACTGAAACATATTCGCCGACTGCCATAGACATTGCGCCCGCAGCAATTCCTGCGGCTCCTGCAGTAATCAAAAATGCTTGCGCATCTGCCCCACCGGCTCTGGCAGCAGTTACACCGATCATTAGGGATGCAGTAGAAACTAAACCGTCATTTGCTCCCAAAACTGCCGCACGTAACCAACCCGCACGATGAGTACGATGTTGGAGATTTCGCTGATATACATCCTCAAGAGACATATTTAGAGCCTACCTGATGAGGTGGTAGAAATCGCTTAGGCATATGCCCTATCGCGGGCGCGCAGGCGAATAAAAACTATCGCAGATATTGAGATTAGCGCCAGGCTTACCCATTGATTTACACGCAAGCCCACAAATTCATGCGCGGGATCTATGCGTATCGCCTCAATAAAGAATCGGCCTAGAGAGTAAGAAAATACATAACCTGCGAATACGCAACCAGCAGACCATTTTTTAGAAAATCGAATTAATGCCAACGCCACAACGCTGCACCAAATCGCTTCATAGAGAAAAGTGGGATGGAAGGTTTCCACAAGACCATAACCGCTCGGACGATACTTGTACGGAATAGATAGACCCCACCAAGTATCTAGGGGGCGACCAAAGAGCTCGGCGTTAAACCAATTTCCAAATCTTCCAGTTGCTTGGGCAAATAAAATTCCGGGCGCAATTGCATCTAAGAAAACGCCGAAACTAGGCAAGTTTACGGAACGCGACAACTTCCGATATGAGTAAAGCGCACCGAGAGCACCGAGAGAAATCGCTCCCCAGATTCCGAGGCCACCTTGCCAAATCTTAAAGATAGCCAAAAGGTCGCCGTCTCTTCCGAAGAACTCCTCGGGCGTTGTTATTACGTGGTAAACGCGACCACCGATGATTCCTGCAGGGACAGCGATAACTGCGACTTCAGAGACCACACCTTTAAGCGAGGCATCATGAGCCGCAAATCTCTTATTCCCAAGCCAGATAGCTATTGCGATTCCTGCGATGATGCAGAGCGCATAGAAATGTACGGTGAATGGCCCGATAGAAACTTCCGAAATAGATGGAGTAGGTATCGAGCGATTCATGCGTTGGCTAGTTAGGCTTTTTCAACCGCAAGCATAAAATCAGCGAGGCTGTTGTATGCGGTATTGCGATCAATTTCCTTGCCATTTACAAAAACTGTTGGGGTTGAGTTTATATTTCGCTTTGATCCTTCTTCGGCGACATTCTTAACCCAGCCCATGTAATCCTGGCCTTGAACGCATTTGTCATATTCACCGCTAGAGATACCGAGGCCGATGCCAAGCGTTGCAAAATATTGAGATGACCATGCACCAGAATTTTCTGATGGCTGGTTGGCATAAAGAGTTCTATGGAATTCTAAGAATTTGCCTTGATCAGATGAACATGCTGCTGCATTTGCCGCCAACTGAGACTCTCCACCTAGGAAGGAGAGCATATTGTAAGAAACCTTGGCTTTCTTTGTGGCAATCAACTCTTCAATGTATGAACCAGCAATGGCTTCAAATCGGGCACAAGCTGGGCACTGAAAATCTTCGTAGATTTCAATAAATGGAACTCCCGTTAAATCTTTGTTAAAGACTAGGCCATAGCCATTTTCTGCAGAGGCGCTGGCAGGAATTGCAGCAGTGGAATCGCCTTGCTTGGAGAGAATGGTAGGTACCAACATAATTAACGCGACACCGACAACTACCGCAATTACTAGATTGCGAGTGAAGTTATCTTTTCCGCCATTAGGTTTTCCGCTATTGGGTTTTCTAGCCTGTGCCATCTTTATTCCGTCTCTCCTGCGATTGATTGTTTGGGGGCTTTATCTATCGAAAATTTGGTTGCCGGGTAGCGGATTAAGAATAGGGCCATCACCACCAGCCCAGCATCTCTGAGAATCTCCTGAAGGTAGCGTGTCTGGCCAGGGTCGACTTTTCCACCCCCGCCAAAGCAACCGCAATCAATATTTAATCCACGTGTCCAAGCCTGCGAAATTGCGATGATAAAGATAAACATAGTGAAACCACCGAGTGCTGCCACTACGCGAGTTGCGGCTCCCAATATGAGTAGTAGGCCGGTCGCTACTTCAAAGAAGGGAAGGCTCAGACCGAGAAAATTTGCAAGTGGAATTGGAAGTAGCTCGTATGAGCGAACTGCCATCTGCGAGATATCGGTCTTTCCAACTTTCAAATATCCCGCGACAAATAGAACTCCGCCGAGCGTAAGTCTGCAAACCAATCCGATCCAAGGTTGTAACTTTTCAAAATTACTCATCGTCCTTCACGGACGCCTTTGGCTAATTCGGTGGCAAGTTCTTTAACCGCCGCAAGGCCCGCTGCTTCATCTGGTGCATCTTGAAGCGCCTTGATAAAGGCGGAACCAACGATTACTCCATCGGCATATGCAGCAACGCCTTTAGCTTGATCGCGAGTGGAAACGCCTAGTCCAACTGCGATTGGCAGATCGGTGGTTGTACGAATACGCGCAACTAGATCGGCGGCACTTGATGAAACCGAATTCCGCGCTCCTGTGACACCCATCAAGCTAGCAGCATAAACAAATCCTCCGCAGGCAGAAGTAACTTTCGACAGTCGTGCATCTGAAGTACTTGGTGCAACAACATATATTGGATTTATGGCATTTGATTGTGTTGCACTTAGCCACCGCTTTGATTCTTCGATTGTTAAATCAGGAGTTATTACACCAGAACCACCATTAGCAGCTATCGCTTCGGCAAATTCATCGACGCCATAACGTTCGATCGGGTTCCAATAAGTCATGACCACCGCTGCGACTCCGGCATCGGTTGCCACCTTTAACGTCGACATAACCTCTGCCGCACCAGTTCCATTTTCTAGAGCTGTAACTGCTGCTGCTTGAATTGTCGGTCCATCCATTACGGGATCGCTATAAGGAAACCCAATTTCGATCGCATCTACGCCTGCGTCGACAAAGGTCTGAATTACTTTGGCACAGCCTTCCTGTGAAGGAAATCCTGCCGGAATGTAGGCGATAAGTGCGGCACGATTTTCGGCACGTACCTTTATAAATAAATCATCTAGCGAAGTCATTAATCGAGTGGAATTCCAAAGTACTGAGCGGCCGTCTGCACATCTTTATCGCCACGTCCTGAAAGATTAATCACGATGATCGCATCTTTTCCGAGTTCGTTACCAACTTGTAGTGCACCAGCAAGAGCATGTGCTGTTTCAATTGCAGGAATGATGCCTTCGGTCTTTGATAGAAGTGCAAATGCATGCATCGCTTGCTCGTCTGTGATTGCGCGATATTCGGCACGACCAATGTCATGTAAGTAGGCATGTTCGGGACCAACGCCTGGGTAATCAAGGCCAGCAGAAATTGAGTGTGACTCCACGGTTTGTCCGTTTGCATCTTGAAGTACATACGAGCGCGTACCGTGAAGCACGCCGGGTGTTCCCCCAGTGATAGTCGCCGCATGACGACCCGTTTCTACTCCATCTCCGCCAGCTTCCAGACCTATCAAGCGCACAGATGGATCAGAGAGAAAGCGATGGAAGATTCCAATTGCATTTGAACCTCCCCCGACGCAGGCGAGTACCGCATCAGGCAAACGACCGGTAAGTGCTAAAACTTGTTCGCGAGTTTCTTCGCCAATGATCTTATGAAAATCTCTGACCATAGTTGGAAATGGATGCGGTCCGGCAACGGTACCCAACATGTAATGCGTGCTTTCAACATTAGTTACCCAATCACGCATCGCCTCATTGATTGCATCCTTTAAAGTTCGTGATCCTGTTGTAACTGGAATAACTTGCGCACCAAGTAATTTCATGCGCGCCACATTTAAGGCTTGTCGTCTTGTATCTTCTTCGCCCATATAGACGACGCATTCCAAGCCCATGAGCGCGGCTGCAGTTGCCGATGCCACACCGTGTTGGCCCGCCCCTGTCTCGGCGATGATTCGCTTCTTACCCATGCGTTTTGTTAAGAGCGCTTGCCCGAGAACGTTATTTATCTTGTGGCTACCAGTGTGGTTCAAATCCTCACGCTTTAAAAGTATGCGCGCACCACCAGCATGCTCAGAGAAGCGCTTTGCATCGGTGATGATGCTCGGCCGACCGGTATATGTGCGATGTAGTTCGGCAAGCTCTGCGATAAATGAAGGATCCTGTTGCGCTGTTGCATGCGCAACTTCAAGTTCTTCTAGCGCTCCAATAAGTGCTTCAGGCACAAAGCGACCACCATATGGACCAAAGTGTCCCAAGATTGATCCAAGATCTTCTTGCGGAGTTATCGACATGGGATAAAGCCTACCCTTGACCTAATAAGGTCCGCATCGCCAAATCTGGATCCCCTGATGTAACTAGAGCTTCTCCTACCAAGATCGCATTTGCGCCTGATTTTTCCGCGAACTCAACATCTCTTCGCGATGAAATTCCGGATTCTGCGATGCGAATTAAGCCATCTGGAATTTTTGGAATTAGTTCAGAGAAGGCGCCAGGATCAACTTCCAAGGTTTTGAGATTACGCGAATTAACGCCAATGATGCGAGGTGAAATTTCCAGTGCTCTCTCTAACTCATCAGCGGTATGGACTTCAATGACCGCCGCCATTTGCAGTTCGGCTGCCAGATCAAAGAAATCCTTTAGTTGGCTCTTTGAAAGCGCGGCAACTATTAAGAGAACAACATCTGCACCATGGGCGCGAGCTTCATAGAACTGGTATTCATCAACCATAAAATCTTTACGCAGAATTGGAATATCTACATGCTTCCTAACAGCATCTAAATCGGCAAGTGAACCTTTAAAACGTCTCTCCTCAGTCAAGACGCTAATAACGCTAGCGCCTGCGCTTTGATATTTCTCGGCTAGCGCAGCAGGGTCGGTTATCGATGACAGCTCACCTTTACTTGGAGATGATCTCTTTACTTCAGCGATCACCTTCATTTCATTCCCACTTAGTGCAAAGTGAGCATCGCGAACTGGAGCCGCTTCTGACATTTGGTCATGAATCTGACTTAAAGGCTTTCGCCGTCTCGCTAAATCTTCACGCACGCCTTCAATAATTGAATCTAAAACGGTCATGGTTTTTCGCCCTCTCGCTGAATATCGCTGGGGTCGATTCCATGATCTTGAGCAGTCCAGGAATTAAGTGGTGGCTTATTTCTAGATGGTCGTTCATAACGCTTGGAGATTCGAAAGCGCTTAGATATGAAAATAGTAAGGGTTCCAACAACGAGAATAGATAGCAAAATTTGAAAGAGTTCAGACATCAAAGCTTCACATTCGATCTCATTTGATTTGCCGCGCTAATTGCTCCAAGAACTGCTGCCGCTTTATTGGCACACTCCTGATTTTCAGATTCGGGATCTGAGTCTGCCACGACACCGGCGCCTGCTTGAACGTAAGCAATCTTGTTGTAAATCAGCGCGGTACGGATTGCTATACAGGTGTCGATGTTGCCGGTGAAATCTATGTATCCGATCGCTCCACCGTATAGCCCACGTCTAGTTGGCTCTAGTTCTTCAATAATCTCCATCGCTCTTGGCTTTGGTGCACCCGAAAGGGTCCCGGCCGGAAAAACTGCGAACAAGGCATCGACTGGAGATGCACTATTTGAGAGTTCGCCAATAACTGTCGACACAATATGCATTACGTGTGAGTATCTTTCAATATGCATGAAGTCGATGACTTCCACAGTTCCGGGAGTTGAAATTCGACCAAGATCATTTCTACCGAGATCAACTAACATCAAATGCTCTGCGCGTTCCTTCGGATCAGCCAATAACTCTTCACCTAAACGGTGATCTTCCTCGGCAGAGGCAGAGCGTTTTCTGGTTCCAGCGATCGGGTGAACCATAACTTCTTTCCCAGTCACCTTAACTAAAGCCTCGGGACTTGAACCAACGACTTCAATTCCATCGGTAAAGCGGAAGAGATACATATAGGGGCTGGGATTATGTAGACGAAGTGCGCGGTAAACGTCTAGCGCATCAGCGTTGCACTCCATAGCAAATCTTTGTGAGAGTACGATCTGGAAGGCTTCACCTGCAACGATCTCTTCTTTTGCTTGCAAGACTTTAGATTTAAAGTCATCGCTAGTTACGTTTTGAGTAAATTTTGGAGTCAGACGATCTGGAATCGGATCGATATATCCAGGTAACGAACTCTGTAAATCTGCCTGCATACGATCTAATCGCAATTGCGCATCGTTAAATGCCTCATCGATTCTTTCATTACTGCCATCCCAGTTAATTGCATTGGCAATTAAGGTTATTGTGCCTTCGGCGTGATCCATTACCGCTAAATCACTCGTTAACATAAAAGCGATTTCAGGAAGTGGAATATCTTTCAAACTTTTAGTGGAGAGTTTCTCCAAGCGGCGCACTGCGTCGTAGCCCATGTAACCGACTAACCCACCGGTTAGCGGAGGAAGCCCAGCAATTTTTGGAGACTTTAGATGAGACGCTGATTGCCGTAACGCTTCAAGGGGATCTATTCCGACTGGCGCCCCTGCAGGAGCGGTGCCGACCCAAATCGCGCGACCATCTTTCTCACTAAGCGTGGCTTGAGAATGCGCTCCGATAAATGAATAACGTGACCACGCTCCCCCATGCTCGGCAGACTCTAGTAGGAACGTAGATGGTTCATTTTTAGCAATCTTGCGATAGACGCCTAACGGTGTCTCGCCATCTGCGAGTAACTTTCGATATACAGGAATAACGTTGTAGTTCTTTGCATAATCACGAAATTCGGTTAGTTGCATTATTTATCAACGCCCAGCGAAAGTGGGTTATGAAAACAAGTCTTATCGCCAGTGTGACACGCAGCGCCAACTTGATTTACTTTTAGCAATAACGCATCTCCATCACAATCTAAGGAAATAGAAATTACTTCTTGGGTATGGCCAGAAGTTGCACCTTTAACCCAGAGCTCATTTCGGCTCCGGCTCCAATAAGTTGCTTGACCAGTTGCCAAAGTTTGAGCAAGAGATGCGGAGTTCATGTAGGCCAGCATTAAAACCTCGCCAGTCGTTGCATCTTGAGCTATCGCTGGAATCAAATCCAAGCCCTCTTTTAGGCGCGCTCTTATATCTGCAGGAAGTGCGGCGCTCATGTGCTTATTCTGCCTTAAGCGGTTGCGTTGTTGCGAATGGAATATCCCTGAGCGCTTAGGTAGCGCTTCACATCGCTGATTCGATGCACCCCGAAGTGAAAAACGCTCGCTGCTAGTAAAGCATCGGCCCCAGCATCTAGAGCCGCTGCAAAATCTTCGAGCGCGCCGGCGCCTCCGCTTGCTATCAAGGGAACTTTAGATATCGCACGAACTGCAGTAATCATTCCAATGTCGTAACCTGCACGAGTTCCATCGGCATCCATTGAGTTGAGCAGAATCTCTCCCGCACCAAGCGCACACGCTTTTTCCACCCAGGCCAGCGCATCAAGACCTGCGCTCTGTCGACCACCATGAGTTGTCACTTCAAATCCAGACTCGGTGCGCGCGCGTCGCGCATCTATTGAGATGACTAGAACTTGTGAACCAAAGCGATCGGCGATTTCCGCAATTAACTCAGGACGAGCGATCGCCGATGTATTAATTGAAACTTTGTCGGCACCGGCGCGTAATAGTCGGTCTACATCTTCAACTGAGCGAATACCGCCTCCGACGGTTAGCGGAATAAATACTTGCTCAGCCGTTTTTCGTACTATATCTAAAGTTGTTTCGCGGTTAGAGCTGCTTGCTGAGATATCCAAGAAAGTTAACTCGTCGGCTCCTTCAACATCATAGAGAGATGCCATTTCAACGGGATCTCCAGCATCGACTAAATCTGTGAAGTTAACTCCTTTAACCACGCGGCCATCGGTTACATCAAGGCACGGAATTATTCGAATCGATAGCGCCATTTAACTCGCACCTTTAGTTATCGCAAGGGCCTCTTGTAATGTAAAAGCGCCTGCGTATAAAGCTTTACCAACTATCGCGCCTTCAACGCCAATTGCATGAAGTGATGTCAGGGCCTGAATATCTGACAGCGAGGAGATACCTCCGCTTGCGACAACTGGCTTCTTAGTAGCAGCACATACTTCCTTCAGGAGATCAAGATTTGGTCCTCGCAATGTGCCATCTTTAGTTACATCTGTAACCACATAGCGACTGCATCCATCGCGCTCTAAGCGTGCAATGGTTTCAAAAAGATCGCCGCCCTCTTTCGTCCAGCCTCGTGCTGCTAATACATGTCCGCGAACATCAAGACCAACAGCGATGCGATCTCCGTGATCGGCGATAACGCGCGCCGTCCATTCGGGATTTTCTAAAGCCGCAGTACCAAGGTTTACGCGAGTGCATCCTGTAGCGAGTGCGCGCTTGAGAGACTCGTCATCTCGGATTCCGCCAGAAAGTTCAACTTTAATATCAAGGCTTCCAACAACTTCTGCCAATAACTTTGAGTTTTCGCCCCTGCCGAAGGCAGCATCTAAATCTACTAAATGAAGCCACTCTGCACCTGCCGCTTGAAACTCCAACGCCACTTCTAGCGGTGCTCCATAGACGCTTTCTTGCGCAAGTTCTCCTTGAACCAATCGAACCGCTTTTCCGTCCTTAACATCTACTGCGGGAAGAAGTTCCAAATAATTTTTTTGGTCATTCATTTGTAAATTAATTTGCGTCACAGTGTCCCCACCCAATTTTTGATCAATGCCAGCCCAGCGTCGCCGGATTTTTCTGGGTGGAATTGCGTTGCTGCAATGGCACCATCTTCAACCGCTGCAAGAAACTTTTCATTATGGTTGCACCAAGTTTGCACCTGTCCAACCGCCTTCTTTGCAGCATAGGAGTGAACAAAGTAAAACGATTGATCTTCAATTCCCTTAAAGAGAGTTGAGTTAGCCGAAACTTCAACGGTATTCCAGCCCATATGCGGCAGAATTGGCGCATCTAGTTTGGAAATGCTCTCTTGCCAGATGCCAACGCCAGAATGCAGCGCTTCATCTGCATGTTCATCACCATCTCTAAAAAGAATTTGCATACCCACACAAATACCGAGAGTTGGACGTTTTCTTTTAACTCGTTCTCGAACGATCGCATCTCCCCCAACGGCGACTAATCCGCGCATACATGCAGCAAACGCTCCGACTCCAGGAACTACAAGACCCGCCGCATTTAGAGCAATTTCGCGATCTGCGGTAACCAGTACTTCCTCACCGCTTCGTTCAAATGCCCGCTGCGCAGATCTTAAGTTTCCTGAACCATAATCAAGGATTGCGATCACTATTAAAGCGAACCTTTTGTTGAAGGAACTCCTGCGATTCCGCCATCGAGAGATACTGCATCGCGAAGTGCGCGAGCAACGGCTTTAAACTGTGCTTCGAATACGTGATGCGCGTTGCGACCTTCAAGTACGCGCACATGTAATGCAATGCGAGCTTCGGCAACTATGGATTCCCAGATGTGCTTGCCGAGAGTTGTATCAAAAGTTCCGATGAGCTCGACGATTTCAGGCTGGCGATGTACTAGATAAGGACGACCAGAAAGGTCAACTGCCGCCTGTACGAGAACTTCATCGAGCGGAACCATGGCATCGCCAAAGCGGCGAATACCAACTTTGTCACCAAGGGCCTCGCGCAGAGCTTGACCAAAGGCGAGTGAAGTATCTTCGACAGAGTGATGTGAGTCGACGTCGATATCTCCAGTTGTCTTCACTGTTAAATTAAAGCCTGAGTGTTTTCCTAGTTGCGAGAGCATGTGATCGAAGAATGGAACGCCTGTATCAACAGAGATCTCACCAACACCGTCGAGATTTAACTCAACAAGTACTTGTGACTCTTTCGTTTTACGTTCTACGCGGGCTGTTCTCATCTGCTCATCTCCATTAACTTAGCTACTTAAATCTTTTTTAAAATTTCTTTTAGGGCGCTGATAAATTGTCGATTTTCGGCCTCAGTGCCAATGGTCATGCGTAAGTGGCCCAATAATCCCACATCCCTGATCAGAACTCCGCGATCAAGAAGTTGGCGCCAAAGTTGGGAAGGTTCTAAGGCAAAGCCAGAGAAAACGATGAAATTCGCGCTGCTTGGGGCAACACTTAAGCCCATCTCTTCAAGCTCGGAGATTACTCGCTTACGCGATTGAATCAATGTGGCAACCGTTCCCAGAAGCTCCTCTTGATATTCGAGGGCGACTTCGGCCGCAGCTTGAGTGATTGCGCTTAGGTGATAGGGCAGCCGAACTAAAAACATGGCATCGATTACATCGCTATTAGCCAAAAGGTAACCAACTCGCGCACCGGCAAAGGCAAAGGCTTTGCTCATTGTTCTGATAACAACGACATTTGGATACCTAGAAATCAAAGTTACCGCGGATCTTTCTTCGGAAAATTCGGCATATGCCTCATCTACAACCAACAAGCCATTTACTTCAGAAGTTGCTTTAGCGAGGAGTTCAATCTCTTCGATTTTAAGTAGTGTGCCGGTCGGGTTGTTTGGCGTTGTGACAAAAGTAAGGGCTGGTTTTGCTTTAGCAATTTCAGAGACCGCTTTTGCAGTATCTAAAGTAAAATCTGAACGTCGCCCACCATCTTGCCAATCAACTCCAATTACCTTTGCTATCAATGGGTGCATCGAATATGAAGGAGTGAAGCCAAGCGCTCCCCTAGATCCGAAGGCCATGAATAACGATTGAATGATTTCATTGCTGCCATTAGCGGCCCAAACAGAATCTGCAGTGAAGTTAGTTCCAGATAGCGTATTGATGAATTTTGCAAGGGACGAGCGCAGAAGTGTGGCATCGCGATCCGGATAACGATTTAAAGTTGTGGCTACGCGATGAACACGGTCGGCGATCGCTTTTGCGAGATCGGGAGATGGTGCATAAGGATTTTCATTGGTATTTAACGTTGCCTCGGCAGGAACTTGAGGTGCACCGTACGGTGAAAGATGAGCTAGATCTTCGCGAAGTGGCAACCACAGTGGCCATTGCTTTGCGCTCATAGGTTTTCCAGACGCACAGTCATCGCCTCGCCGTGTGCCGGCAGATCTTCAGAGTTGGCCAAAGTGATTACAGTGTCAGCGATATCAACAAAGGCTTGCTTTGAATATTCGATGTAATGCAAGCCCCGCAAAAATGTTTGAACTGACAACCCGCTGCTATGGCATGCACATCCGCCGGTAGGTAGAACGTGGTTAGAGCCAGCCGAATAATCACCTAGTGATACTGGTGAAAAGCGACCAATAAAGACGGCGCCCGCATTTCGGATCTGCAAGGCATCTTGTGCAGCGTGCTGAGTTTGAATCTCTAAGTGTTCTGCGGCGTAAGCGTTAACGACATCTAACCCTTGTGTAACAGAATCAACTAAGATAATTGCTGATTGAATGCCAGATAGGGCTTCGCGAATTCTGGATGTATGTTTTGTGGCAGCGACTCGGACTTCTAATTCATTTACTACTGAATTAGCTAATGCTTCAGATGTCGTCACAAGTACCGCGGCTGCGATCACATCATGTTCGGCTTGGCTAATCAAATCTGCGGCCACATCAGCGGCTCTCGCGGTTTGATCGGCCAAAATCGCAATCTCAGTTGGACCGGCTTCGGAATCAATACCAATTACCCCACGTAATGCACGTTTCGCCGCTGCAACATAGATATTTCCAGGTCCTGTAACTAGATCACATTTTTCGCAGATGCCATCCATTCCGTAGGCAAAAAGGGCGATCGCTTGTGCACCTCCTATTGCATAAACTTCAGAAATTCCGAGTAACGCACATGCTGCAAGAATTGTTGGGTGCGGAAGTCCACCAAATTCTTTTTGTGGAGGAGAAGCCACTGCAATACTAGAAACTTTAGCGATCTGCGCAGGGATCACATTCATGAGAACGCTACTTGGATAAACGGCGCGACCACCAGGCACATAGAGTCCCACACGATCTACTGGGATCCACCGCTCAGTTATGACTCCCCCATCTACAACTTTGGTCGTTGTTTCAACTCGGGTTTGATCTTTATGTACTTTTCGAATGCGGTCTGCAGATTCTTCAAGAGCGGTACGAACTTTGGGATCTAATTCGGCTAAAGCTTGATCTAGAGCGCTTTGGGGCACGCGAATTGAATTAGGCCTGATGCCATCAAAGTCTTGCGCTAGTTGCAGAAGATCTTCTTCAGACCCAGACTTAACTCTCATCAAGATAGGTTCGATAACCTTCATGGCTGATGCAATATCAAGGCTTGCCCGTGGTATCACTTTTTGATAGCCCGCTTTGGTGAGAGCTTTACCGCGGAGATCTAACAAGCGAATCATGGGGAAAGTCTAACGGTTACAGGTATGCGAAGGCGCTGCCAATAAATTTTACTTGGCAGGCGCAAAATCACATGCGAACTAAGCAGTCAGGTCCCAAGATTGATTTCAAGTCAGCGCTCAGACTTGGAGATGCAGTAACTAAGGCATCAATCTTCATAGTGGTCAGAACTCCCTGATCATCGATCTGCATATGTACTTCTCGTTTTCCCGGATGAGATCGCAAAATCTCTTTCATGCGATCAACTACCGGCGGAGTGCATTGCGCAATCGGAAGAGAGATAAGTAGCGGGCCAACTGGACCAGTTGAAACATCCAGTGGCTTCATCTCAAGAGCAGTAAAGCGAAGGACATCATCGCGGCGCTCGAAACGTCCTCTAACTGTAACTACCCGATCTTCAATGAGAGTGAGCGCATACTGATTGTAGGTATTTGCAAAGAAGAGAACTTCTATGGCGCCTTCCAAATCTTCCAGAGTTACGATCGCCCACGACGCACCTTGACGAGAAACTTTTCTTTGTACACCGGTGATCAATCCGCCAAGAATTGCACTTCCATCTTGGACACTCTCATCATTTAAGAGGGCGCTGATAGACATATCGGTGTTGGAACGCAAAATATGTTCTACCCCAAGTAGCGGATGATCAGAGACGTACAGCCCGAGCATTTCACGTTCAAAGCCAAGTAGCGTTGACTTATCCCACTCGAAATTTGGGATTTCAATCTCAAGCCCAGAAACTTGAGTCAAGGATTCGCCGCCGAAGAGATCGAATTGTCCGATCGCTTCGGCGCGCTTGGTCTCGATAACTGAATCAATGGCCTCCAAGTGAATTGACATCAAAGCTTTGCGGGGATGTTTAAGCGAATCGAATGCGCCACCTTTGATGAGAGACTCGATAGTTTTCTTATTACAAACTTGCGCATCTACCTTGGCTAAAAAATCTCCAAATGAAGTGAAGGCTCCCTTGGATACGCGCGCAGATTTAATAGAGGCAACAACTCCTTCGCCAACATTTCGAATTGCAGCCAACCCGAAACGGATATCTTTACCACGCGGTGTGTACTCGGCATTTGATTCGTTGACATCAGGTGGTAGAACTTTGATACCCATACGGCGACATTCAGAAAGGTAGAGCGCTGACTTATCTTTATCATCGCGCACACTAGTAAGAAGTGCTGCCATATATTCGGTTGGATAATTTGCCTTGAGATAAGCGGTCCAGAAAGAGACGACTCCGTAGCCAGCGCTATGTGCTCGGTTAAATGCGTAATCAGAGAAAGGTATTAGAACATCCCACAAACGCTTAATGGCGGCGGTTGAAAAACCATTTTCTTTCATGCCGGCTTCAAATGGAATGTATTCCTTATCCAAAATCTCTTTATTTTTCTTACCCATCGCCTTACGCAAAAGATCTGCACGTCCAAGTGAGAATCCGGCAACCTTTTGGGCAATCGCCATTACTTGCTCCTGGTACACGATTAAGCCATAAGTATCACCCAAAATTTCTTGCAGAACTTCAGATAGTTCAGGGTGAATAGGTTCTACGGGCTTGCGACCGTTTTTGCGATCTGCGTAGTTGTTATGAGCATTTTCGCCCATTGGCCCTGGACGATAAAGCGCAATAACTGCTGAGATATCAGCGAAAGAATCGGGAGCCATGCTTCGAAGTAGTGCGCGCATCGGTCCACCATCAAGTTGGAATACCCCAAGTGTGTCACCGCGAGATAAGAGTTCGAAGGTTTTCTGATCCGCAAGAGGTAGATCCTCAAGGATCACATCGATTCCTTGGTTCTCTTTGATATTAATTAGCGCATCATCTAAGACAGACAAGTTGCGAAGTCCCAAGAAATCCATCTTCAAAAGGCCAGTTGACTCGCACGCACCCATATCGAATTGGGTGATGATCGCCCCATCAGCTTCGCGGCGATGAATTGGGATTACATCAAGGAGCGGCTCACGAGAGAGAATTACACCTGCTGCGTGAACTCCCCATTGGCGCTTTAGACCTTCAAGCCCGCGCGCTAGATCGACGACTTTCTTTGAATCAGGATCGGAGTTGTAGAGCTCGCGAAATTCGCCAGCTTCACCATGGCGCGAATCTTGTGAATCGAATACACCTGATAGTGAAATATCTTTGCCCATGACAGAAGGCGGCAGCGCTTTCGTTAACTTTTCGCCAATGACATACGGGTAACCAAGTACGCGAGTGGCATCTTTAATCGACTGCTTTGATTTAATGGTTCCGTAAGTAATGATCTGAGCCACGCGATCTTCGCCATACTTTTCTGTGGCATATCGGATCATCTCGCCACGGCGACGTTCATCAAAGTCTAAATCGATATCAGGCATCGAGATACGTTCTGGATTTAGGAAGCGCTCGAAAAGTAAACCATGTTCGATTGGATCAAGCCCCGTTATTCCAAGGGCATAAGCAACTAAAGATCCTGCTGCAGAACCACGACCTGGGCCAACTCGAATTCCAACCTTCTTGGCATGTGCAACTAAATCAGCAACAACGAGAAAGTAACCAGGAAATCCCATATTTGCCATTACATCTAATTCGTAATTTAAACGAACGCGATGGGCATCAGTGACTTTATCGCCAAAGCGCGCTAGCAACCCGCGCTCTGCTTCTTTGCGCAACCAAGAATCTTCACTTTCACCCTGCGGCACCGCAAAGGCGGGTAATAGATTCTCACCCTCGCGAAGTTTTACATTGCAACGTTCTGCAATCAGAAGCGTGTTATCACAGGCATCAGGAAAATCCTTAAATAGTTCGCGCATTTGCGCCGGCGTCTTGAGATAGAACTCATCGTTATCAAATTTAAATCTTTTTGGATCTGCCAAAGTGGTTCCTGATTGGACGCAGAGAAGTGCAGCATGCGCGGCAGCGTCTTCATGACGGGTGTAATGCAGGTCGTTTGTAGCAAGAAGCTGCAGCTTTAGTTCGCGCCCTAGTTTAATTAGATCTTCTTTTACTCGCTTCTCAATCTCAATATCATGATCCATGATTTCAAGAAAGAAGTTATGTGCTCCGAAAATATCTCGGTAATCACTTGCTGCACGCATCGCCTCTCTATAATTTCCCATACGTAGTCGGGTTTGGATTTCTCCGCCGGGGCAACCAGTAGTTGCGATTAATCCATCTGCATATTTTGAAAGAAGTTCGCGATCCATGCGCGGCTTGTAGTAATAGCCTTCAAGTGAGGCTAGCGATGAAAGTTTAAAGAGATTGGCTAGACCGTGGTTGTTCTCAGCCAAGATGGTCATGTGCGTGTAAGCGCCACCTCCTGATACATCGTCATCTCCCCCATCGGCCCATTGCACCTTCTTTTTATCAAAGCGAGATTCTGGTGCAACGTAGGCTTCGATTCCGATAATCGGCTTTACGCCAGCCTTCACTGCCTGCTTATAGAAATCGAATGCGCCAAATACATTTCCGTGATCGGTCATCGCAATGGCTGGCATTTCTTGACGTGCAACTTCTTCTACAAGATCGCCAATGCGCGCGGCACCGTCAAGCATTGAGTATTCGGTGTGCACATGTAGATGTACAAACGAATCTTTGCTCGCCTTAAGCTGGATTGGGTTTTCGGTTGTCACAGTTGCACAAGATTAGTCGTTACGGCAGAACTGCCTCGGATAGCAACGCCAGGCAAGCCTGAAGGTCAGGTGCATAGGGAGCCTTGAGAACGAGTTCTTCTGAAGAGACGGGATGTTTGAAACGTAGTTCTAACGCATGGAGCCAAGGACGTGACATAGCCAATGATTTACCAAGTACCGGATCTGCGCCATAAGTTGTATCACCGACGAGCGGATGATTTAACGCCGAGAAGTGAACACGAATTTGATGTGTACGCCCTGTTTCAAGTTCCACTTTTACTAGCGAAACTGAACGATAAAACTCAATTACCTCGTAGTGCGTAATGCTTTCTTTACCTTCAGCAACTACTGCAAAGCGATGGTCTTCTTTGGGGTGGCGATCAATTGGGGCATCGATGGTTCCAGATGATGGATCCATATGTCCCTGAACTAGAGCGTGATAAGTCTTTTCAACTTCGTGATTGCGAAAGGCGTCTTTTAGTCGAGTGTATGCGAGATCAGTTTTGGCAACAATCATTAATCCGCTTGTTCCGACATCTAAGCGATGAACTATTCCAGCGCGCTCTGCTGGACCTGATGTCGAGATTGTGTAGCCGGCCGCCATAAGTGCACCAACAACTGTGGGACCCATCCAGCCAGGGCTCGGATGTGCTGCGCATCCAACCGGCTTGTCAATAACCACAATATGTTCGTCATCATAAACAACGTGAAGACCTGCTAGTGGAGTTAACGGGATTGGATCTTGATTTAGTGGCTCTGGCATAAGTACATCAATGACCTGGCCGCTTGTGACTCGTTCAGATTTGGCCATTGCGCGACCTGATGTCGTTATATCTCCATCTTCGAGAAGTTTTACGATGGTAGTTCGCGATAGACCTAGAACGCGCGTAAGTGCGCTATCAATTCTTTCTCCGGCAACTCCTTCTGGAACGCTTAATGTGCGCGCTTCGCGTGACATTTACGCCTCCTCGGAGTTCTCTTTTTTCTCGATATTAATTGGTTCTATCGGAGAAACATTCTTGATGGAAAGGACTACAGCGATAACTGCTGCGACCACAATAGCGCTATCTGCAATGTTAAATACCGGCCAATTGGGTAGCTCAATCCAATCGATTACATGGCCAGTGAAGAAGCCTGGCGCACGGAAGATTCGATCAGAAAGGTTTCCTAAAATGCCGCCCAAGGCAAGACCGAGAACAACTGCCCAACCCTTGGAATTTATCCGCGGAGAATAATAGGCGATCGCGGCAACTACAAAGCAAGCAAAAATCGAAAAGAGAACAGTTGCTTCTTGGGCAAAACTAAATGCGGCACCAGAATTTTTTACTAGGGTAAATTGCAAGATAGACCCGATTACCTTGATCGGATCCCGCGGATCTAAATTGTTTAACGCCCAGCTCTTTGTTGCGAAATCAGTTAGCCAGATGACCCAGGCGATAAAGTAGAGGCGCTTAACCAGTCGAAACTTTGACTTATCAAACTTTGAGTTATTTGAAGGGCGCACCTTAGCGGCGCTCTTCCTTCTGCTTGCAGATCATGCAGAGAGTCGCGCGAGGAAAAACTTGTAAGCGCGCTTTACCTATTGGGCTTCCACATTCCTCGCAATTTCCATAAGTTTTATTGTCAATGCGATCGAGCGCGCGCTCAGTCTGCAAGACCATATCGCGCGCATTTATCACTAGTGACATTTCATGTTCACGTTCAAACGTTTTTGTTCCAGAATCTGCCTGATCATCTCCGGCGCCTTCACCAGATTCTGCGATCAACTCATCCATCTCGGCTTCAACTTCTGCAAGCTCGCGGCGTAGGCGATCGAGATCAGCAGAGATTTCTGCACGAACTGCTTTCAACTCGGCAGCAGTCCATGGAGCTTCGCTTTCGCTTGCGGTTACCGGAGTTGGTGCAGCTTTGATTGGCTTTAGAGGTGCAACTTTCTTGCCAGACTTAATTGGTCTTGGCGGTGGGGGCATTACTAGTCGGCGTTCTTCAATAACAGGCGCAGCTACTGGCGCAACAACTGTTGCAACGCTAACCGTTTGAGATTTTTCATCAACGGTGAGAGTTGTCTTCCCGGCCTTTGAAGGGAAAGGGCGACCAGGCGCTTTCTTAACTGCGCTCTTTTTCGCAACCGCTTTCTTAACAGCGGCTTTCTTAACAGGAGATTTCTTGGCTGGTGACTTCTTGGCTGGTGACTTCTTGGCTGGTGACTTCTTGGCCATTTTTTTACCAGCAGTTTTCTTGGCAGCAGCTTTCTTGGCAGGAGCTTTTTTCGCTGCAGGCTTGGCTGCCTTCTTTATAGCCTTCTTACCGGGCTTGTTTTTTGCTGGCACGCCGCGCACCTTATGCCCTTTTCTGCGCCCTACCAACTTTGCCACTCACTGACCGCACAAATTCTTGACCAGTTTGGCTACATGGCGGGCGTTAGACTCAGATCCTTATGAATTCTCCAAAGAAGATGCGCCCGATTTCCGCTGCGATCGACCTCCCAGGTATGGAGCGTTCGATTTTGGATTTCTGGAGTAAAAATTCAATTTTTGAGGCGAGCACGCAAGCTCGTAGTGGTGCAGAACCTTGGAATTTCTACGAAGGCCCACCGACTGCAAATGGCATGCCCGGAACCCACCATATTGAAGCGCGTGTCTTTAAGGATGTTTTTCCTCGTTACCAGACGATGAAGGGTAAATATGTAACTCGCAAAGCAGGCTGGGATTGCCACGGACTGCCAGTGGAGATTGCGGTAGAAAAAGAGTTAGGTTTTTCTGGAAAAGGCGATATTGAAAAATATGGGATCGCAGCATTTAACGATAAATGTCGCGAATCGGTAACGCGCCACGTAGGTGCATTTACAGCAATGACCAACCGTATGGGTTTCTGGGTTGATTTTGATCAGGCTTACTGGACGATGGCGCCTGAGTATGTGGAAAGCGTCTGGTGGAGCCTTAAAGAGATTTGGAAGAAGGGGCTACTTGTTCAAGATCATCGCGTTGCTCCATATTGTCCACGTTGCGGCACCGGACTTTCAGATCACGAATTAGCACAAGGTTATGAAACAGTTACTGACCCTTCAGTTTATGTTCGCTTCCCTGTTACATCTGGTGATTTAGCAGAACTTGGCGCGAATTTACTTGTCTGGACAACTACGCCTTGGACCTTGGTTTCCAATACCGCAGTTGCCGTACACCCAGATGTTGATTATTCAGTTGTCGAAGTTATCTTGGAAGAAAATCGTGAAGTATTAGTGGTTGCAGAGGCGCTATTGAGTGCGCTAACTGGTGAAATAAGAGTTTTAAAGACGGTTAAAGGTAAGGATCTTGAGCGTGTTACTTACAAGCGCCCATTGGATTTAATCGAGATACCCGATTCTCACTTTATTGTTCTGGCAACTTATGTCACCACTGAGGATGGAACCGGCCTTGTGCACCAATCTCCAGCCTTTGGCGCAGATGATCTAGCAGTTTGCCGCACTTATGGATTGCCTGTTGTAAATCCAATCGCACCAGATGGCACATTCTCGCCTGAAGTTCCACTTGTTGGAGGGGTTTTCTTTAAGGAAGCCGATAAGACTCTAGTTAAGGAACTTAAGTCGCGAGGTGTTCTTTATAAGCATCAACCATTCGAACACCCGTATCCACATTGCTGGCGTTGTCACACAGCCCTTATTTATTACGCGCAACCATCTTGGTACATCCGCACAACTTCGATTAAGGCTGAGTTGATCCGTGAAAATGCCAAAACCGATTGGCATCCCGAGACAATTAAAACTGGGCGCTACGGCGATTGGCTAAATAACAATATCGACTGGGCGCTTTCGCGTAATCGCTTCTGGGGTACTCCGTTACCTATTTGGAGATGTGAAGACAAACATGAAGTTTGCGTAGATTCGCTATCTGAACTCGGCTCCCTTGCTGGGAAAGAACTTTCGAATCTCGATCCTCATCGTCCATTTGTTGATGACATCACTTTTGCTTGTGCAGAATGTTCAAAAATTATGGTTCGCGTACCTGAGGTAATTGATTGCTGGTATGACTCAGGTGCCATGCCATTCGCTCAGTGGGGCTACCCACACAAGCCCGGATCAGTTGAAAAATTCAAAGCTGCTTATCCAGCCGACTTTATCTGCGAAGCAATCGATCAAACTCGTGGTTGGTTCTATACCTTGATGACAATTGGCACCTTAGTTTTTGATAAGAGTTCTTATAAGAGCGTGCTTTGCTTAGGCCACATCCTTGATAAAGATGGTCGCAAGATGAGTAAGCACTTAGGCAATGTTCTTGAACCTATCTCACTTATGGATCAACATGGTGCAGATGCCGTTCGTTGGTACATGTTGGCAGCAGGATCTCCGTGGTCTGCCCGCCGCGTGGGACACGATGCCATCAGTGATGTTGTTCGCAAGACTTTACTCACCTACTGGAACACCATCTCTTTTCATACGCTATATGCCGAGGCCTCCGGTTTTGAGTTAAGTCAATCGCCTGCCGTTAAGGATCGTTCGATGATGGATAAGTGGATAATCAGCGAATTAAATTCACTCGTTCAAGAGGTAGATAAGTCATACTCTGAATTCGATTCGCAGAACGCTGGCAGGGTTTTAGCAAAATTTATCGACGACTTGTCTAACTGGTATGTCCGTAGATCACGTCGACGTTTCTGGGATGGCGATACGGCTGCGCTGGCAACTCTGCACGAATGCTTAGTCACTCTTACTCAGCTCCTTGCCCCTATGGTTCCCTTTATTACCGAACATGTTTGGCAAGAGTTGGTCAAAGTTGCAGATCCATCTGCTGCCTCATCGGTGCACTTAACTGATTTTCCGATCGCTGATCCATCCTTTATTAATCTTGATTTAAATGCCCAGGTTGCCATGACTCGTCGCGTCGTAGAACTTGGGCGCTCAGCACGAGCTGAGTCAGCGATAAAAATTCGCCAACCGTTACAACGCGCGCTGATCTCTGCGACTGGCTGGTCAACACTTCCAGTCGATATGAAAGCGCAGATCGCAGATGAGTTAAACGTTATCGACTTAGCAGATATCGCAGATGCGGATGGAGATCTCGTAGATATCTCGGTCAAGGCCAACTTCAAATCCCTTGGGGCTAAGTTTGGTAAAGAAGTTCAAGATATTGCTAAGGCTATTGCCGGAACGGATGCAACCGAGTTGGTTAAGGGGCTACGCAAAAATGGCAGCGCCAAAGTCGGTAGTTGGGAGATTGACTTGGCTGATCTTGTAGTTACCGAGGTTCCGAAGTCAGGTTGGATGGTTGCAAGCCACGATGGTGAATCAGTTGCTTTAGATTTGTCTCTATCGCCTGCACTTATTGAAGCTGGACATGTGCGAGAGGTAATTAGATTTATTCAAGAGCGTCGCAAGAGTGATGGCTTTGAGATTTCAGATCGAATAAAGGTTCGCTGGAACGCAGATCCATCAGTGGCTTCTGCAATTGAGAACGCGAAATCTCACATCAGTGATGAAGTTCTGGCAGTTGAATTCGAAAAAGATAACACCATTACAGCCAGTGATAACGAATTAGGAATTGAAGTATTCCTAAATAAAGCTTAAAACTGCAAGTTAGAGCACAACTACGATTATGCTCTTTGCCAGGCTAATTCCGATTAAGAGAACGATAAATGAGAGATCAATCGCCACTCCACCTAGACGAAGCGGTGGCACAAAGCGACCTACAAATTTCATAGGTGGATCAGTAATCGAATAAATTAATTCGAAGAAGGCGATCAAAAATGACTTCGGGCGCCAATTCGGAGCAAAAATTCTTGCATAATCAACTATCAAACGAATAAATAGCGCATACTTAAAAAGATCAAGGAGTGTGAGCAGAAGGGAAGTAATCATTTATTATCTATGCGATTTAATCAGCTCTGATTAAAGAAACTTGCTTGCGCTGCTGCAGTCTTATCTTCGCTGCTGACATTGACATTCGCTGGTGAGAGAAGGAATACCTTGTGGCTAACTCTTTCGATACGGCCATGAAGACCAAAGACAAGTCCACTTGCAAAGTCGACTAAACGTTTGCGTTCACTTTCTTCCATATCATCGAGGTTGATGATTACTGGATTTCCTTCACGATAGTGCTCACCCATTTTGCGCGCTTCAGAGTAAGAGCGTGGTTGCAAAGTGACTATGTGGTAATTCGAATCTTGTACTGGAGCAACTGCGACAGTTGAACCAACAACAGTGACACCGGCACGATCACGAGTAGGGCGTGCTATCTCGCGAGCTGGGCGATCAGTATTGCGAGCTGGAGTTGCTTCTTGTTGCTGGGCATCTTCATCGGTATCTACCAAACCTAGGTAGCCCATCATTTTATTGAGTGCAGACATAGGTAAAGGTTAAGGGTGGTAGGTCCGCGAACCGAGGATTTGGCTACCTACCCGGATATGTGTCGCGCCATGGGCGATGGCAATTTCAAAGTCTGAACTCATTCCAGCCGAGAGTGATTTAGCGCTCGGAAATTTGGATCTAAATCGTTGGTGAATTTCGGCAATCTCGGTAAATGCCAGTGCGTGTTCATACTCAACAGGGGGCACGCACATTAACCCTTTCAGTTCTAACGCAGAGCTAGCGGCTACCGTCTCACCGAGAGCAGCCAGATCTTCTTCTACTGCTCCCCCTCGATCTACAGCGCCATCTAAAGAAAGCTGAATGAATACGCCCATTTTCTTCTGAGTCTCTTCACAAATCCGATTCAATTTTTCAATATGGCTAATTTGATCAAGTGAATGAATTACATCTGCCCAGGCTGCGATTTCACGTAACTTCCTGCTTTGAACCTGCCCTTGATAGTGCCATGTCCCAGGAATCGCTGAGGATTTTTCAGATCCTTCCTCAGTTCGATTCTCACCAAAATTGGACTGACCTAATTCGCGAAGAATTGCCACATCTTCAATGGGATAGGTCTTGGTGACTGCGATCAAAGTTATCTCTGAGATATCTCGCCTCGCCGATTGGGCTGCCTTGGCAATCCGAGACTGCACATCATGAAGTGATTGGCTGATGAACTCGCGACGTTCTGTCATATCCAAACCAAACCTGCCTGGCGCCCCGTAATACCATCTCGACGATAGGAGTAAAGATCACTATTTTCTTGCGTACATCTACTTTGATTATCAATCTTTCTTATCTTCGAATTCTTAAGGTCTTTGATTAGGCCGTTAATTAGATCTAAAGCGGGTGTGCCTTGCGAGGTCCTGCTTGCGCTCTCTGGATGACTTGCAATAACTTCGTTAAAAATCTCATCTGAAACTTCGTAACATTCACCGCAGATTGCCGGCCCGATAACTGCAGAAATCTCCGCCCCCGAAATTTCTCTCATTACTTCGATAGCTTTTGCGGCAACGCCATTTACCAATCCTTTACGACCAACATGAACCGCCGCTACAGCATCTTCTGACCTAAGCAAGAGTGGGATGCAATCTGCCACCATTACAGCCAATGTGATCCCAGGAATTCCGGTAACTAAGGCATCTGCTGTCGGTACCTCCTCTGTAACTTCTTCAATTATCGCTACGCGATTGCCATGAACCTGGCTCATATATTGAGTAGGTCCGAACCTTGCAGAAATGATTGCGCGATTGGCGGCAACTATCTCCGGGCTATCACCAACGTGGTCACCCAAATTTAAGGATGCGAACTGATTAGAGCTAGCGCCACCTAAGCGATCGGTAAAGAAGATGCCCATAGCTAACTCACTCGCCTTTGGAGCGAAGCTAATTACTTCATAAAATCTGGTACGTCGATCTCATCTTCAGCAACGAGATCTTCAAAAGTAACGCGCTTACGTGGTGCGCTGGCATCCAGGTCAAGGGCTACCGATATTGGATCGTTGCTTGGGATCGGATCAGCGATACCTGAAAGGCTCGCTTTATCAATTACAGGTACAGATACTTTTTTAGGTTCACCACCATCAAAGCCTGCTGCAATTACGGTAATACGCACCTCATCACCTAATGCATCATCAATCGTAGTTCCAAAGATGATGCGCGCATTTGGGTGCGCGGCCGCCTGTACTAATTCGCAAGCCTCGTTTATCTCAAAGAGGCCAAGATCTGATCCGCCTGCGACGGAAAGCAAAACACCCATCGCACCATCGATTGAAGCCTCTAACAATGGGCTTGAGATTGCGAGTTCTGCAGCACGTGTTGCACGATTTTCACCGCGCGCAGAGCCAATACCCATCAGGGCAGAACCGGCATCTGTCATAACAGTTTTAACATCTGCGAAATCAAGATTGATTAAACCAGGCTGAGTGATTATCTCTGTAATTCCCTGTACGCCTGAAAGGAGAACTTGATCAGCGCTCTTAAATGCATCAACAGCGGTGATGTTGCGATCTGAAATCGCAAGTAAACGATCGTTTGGAATAACAATCAAGGTATCTACTTCTGCGCGAAGTAATTCGATACCTTCATCTGCTTGCGATGAACGGATCTTTCCTTCGAATGAAAAGGGACGTGTAACAACTCCAATTGTTAGCGCGCCAAGATCGCGAGCAATCTTTGCAACTATTGGTGCGCCACCAGTTCCGGTTCCGCCACCTTCGCCTGCAGTAACGAATACCATATCTGCGCCACGCAAAATTTCTTCAATATCTTCTGTGTGATCAATTGCTGCTTGACGTCCTTTTTCAGGAGCAGCACCTGCACCAAGGCCCTTAGTTGATGCGCGACCAATATCTAGTTTCACATCAGCATCACTCATCAAAAGATGTTGTGCATCGGTATTAATTGCAATGAACTCAACGCCTTTTAATCCAACATCAATCATGCGATTGATTGCGTTAACTCCACCACCACCAATTCCAACTACTTTGATGACAGCTAAATAGTTCTGTGGTGCAGCCACAATGTCCTCCTTTAGAACTGTAAACCTCTACTTGAGAATTACATTTCTACTCTTTGTAATGAGGGCAACGTAAGGCGTCAGGCAAGCGAAAGCAAAGACCGACTCAAAGAATTTTTATCTAATTTGAAAGTTTTCTCTGCTGAAAAAACCGCAAAATTAATTGAAGTTTTTTAGATTATTTAACGATTGGGGCATGTGGTGCGCTGACATCGATCATCCGCAAATTTTTATTTTCTTCTCGTTGTAGCAAAGCTTCTATGACCTGAACCTTCAGATCAATATCATCACCATTTCCCCAAATGATTCTTAGATCTTGTCCTTGAAATTGACCATATATCAAGAAATTATCGGCGCGAGCAGCGCTCATCCGGTCAATATTCTTGCTAAAGCTTTCTGGCAGTGAAGTGAATACTTCGATCGCCGCTAGACCACCCTCCACTGACTTCGCGCTAACTTTGGGAAGTCCATCAGCAATCTCGGCAGGAGTTGCGAAGGTTTTGCCGGAAGCGTCAAGTACTACTTGAGGTTTACCTGGTTCGTTATACAGAGCGATTGGTTTTCTAATTGTTATCGAAATCGCAACTTTCCCGTTGATCCAGTTTCGAGAAACCTGCGAAGTTTCGATCCATTCGATGGAGCGCAATCTATTTGAGAGAGATCGCGGATCGACTCTGGCTAACTTATCGCCCGTTGCAATGTTTAACGAGCGAGCGACTGCCAACTGACTTTCTTTAGTTGGTGCGCCTAAAATCTCTACGCTCCTAACTGAAAGAAGCGAAGACCAGCCGAGTAGATATGATCCCGCACCAAATATCAGAACTAGCGCAATGGCTAGGCGAACCGATCTAGAAGTGATTTTCATTTTTTTGCTACGCCGGTGCATTGAAGCGACGAGCCAATCCTTCGCATATAACGGGAGCTAAGGAATTAACGTCACCAGCACCCAGGGTAAGGATTACATCACCGGGCTTTGCGCTTTCAATAACCCAATCTGATGCCTCTATAAAGTTTGGAATAAAGCGACCTCTCGTCATTGCCTTAGCAATTAGCGATGCGCTAACTCCTGAAATTGGTTTTTCCGATGCGGCATATATCTCAAGGAGAATTACTTCATCAGCGATATCCAAGGCTGTAGCAAACTCAT
>JACCEE010498273.1_pt1 | contig 44171 bp, 39 predicted proteins | sample 7449931 | NCBI WGS metagenome assembly JACCEE01 (sample SAMN15323457, study PRJNA562643) | freshwater metagenome | isolation source: river surface water | place: USA:Blue River Watershed | collected 2017-08-19 | reverse complement strand
CTGATCCAGTCATTACAGCATCCACATTGCGGCGACTTCCAAAGCCTCACCTCCCATTTACCCAGCGGCTAACCCTTTAGTAAGCATGAGCAGCGAATTTGCCAAGATCGACTCATGCACAATCAACGAGGTACTAAAAAATAGTGATATTCGTCAGCATCGTTGAGGCATAGAAAACTCTCTCTGTTTAGCTCCCCGCAACATAACTGCCTTCGCCTATGACCATCTTTTTCACGCGGTTTATGGCATGGTCAAATACGTGTTCCTCTGCTAGAGTCCATGTCATGCGTACTATGGCGACATTTTTAACAACCCTTTGCCTTTTTTGGCAGAGTGCGGTTTATGCCGGTGTAGCAACTCAGATTCTCAATGGGCTTGAACAATCCCACGCCTTGATGCATTTTCTCGGGATTTCACACCATCATCATCAAGACGAGTCAGATGAACTTACCGCCCATAAACATGATACGACTCAGGAAAACAGTGACGAAACATTGAACGTCCATCAGGACGCTTCTGCTCAATCCCAGAAGCATATCCTTGTCGACTTTGGTATTTACCTACCGGCAATCGTTGAAGACTCTCTCAAGTTCTCAACCATTTTGGTGTGGCAAAACCACCTTTTATCAGATCCAACCTCTTGGTCATCAGCCGAACTTAGACTCATCGAACGCCCTCCTCGGCAACTTGTCTAAGTAACTGCGCCTGCTCGGGCAGCACCGGGCAAATCTTTGATGCTTACAGTGCCAACACCTTGTTGTTGCCACAAGCGCGTTTTCGGAAATCACTTCATGATGATCGAAATTTGCTTGAAGAGGGCAAGGCAACTCATTACGCTGAGTGCCTGCTTCGGATGTCTTTTAATCTATATCGATTCGTACGGTCAAACGCCGAACCACTCAACGCTCAGACCGATGCGAGACGTCTTAGAGACGGCTTATCAGCGAGCCCCCGAGCGCATCGACGCCAACGGCAGGCGAGCAGTCATTCAGGCAAAGTATCAACAGTTCCAAGACTTCTTTTCTGGTCCCAGCTCAGCAAAACTTGCACAACGAGAGGGCAGCCGATCCGGGCCAAACCAAGCAAGCGAAACGGAGTGGGTGTTGAGCGCCCCTTTATGGCATCTGCGCCAACGCCATGAAGGCATACAGCTCACCGAATTCGAGCAAAGCGTTGCACAGCTGTGGGAGCTGTTAACACGTTTACAACTGCTAAAAGCCATCAGGGATGTTCATCGCAACTTGTTATTGACAGAGGCTGAGGTAGAGATCAGTCGAGCAAACGCAAAAGCCTATCAAAGCCTATTGGAAGATGTTGAGCGCCGCGTTTTAGCGGGCGATCTTGCACCGGCGGACAAGCTAGCCGCGCAATCGTCTGTGCTGGAAGCGTTAAGCAAGGTAAAGGAATCTGAGCAAGTACTTCAAAATCATAGCAACGCTTGGTTTCAACTGACTGGTTCGCACGAAAGGCCTGAGGTTGAGAACTTTCACCAACAACCCGAACTACGCCTCGATCAGCATATCGCCTGGCAGTATAGTCAAGCACAGATTGCGCTCGCAGAGCGCTCGCTGGCATTTATCAGCGAATTTCGGCAAGAAAAGCCCATTGCAAATGTCGGACTTCGCCAAGAGAAAAGTTCTAGTAACTCCCATCAAAGCATCATGGCATCGATCACGGTTCCTATCGGAGGTGAATCGAAACAACGCAGTTTGATTGCTGAAGCAAGAGCTCAAAGGGACCTTCGTGTTGGAGAACATTTGCGGCTCGAGCGGCAACTACACGCTGAGTTCGAGCGTACGGTTCGCAATGCTGAAAACGCCAAAGTCTTACTGGCCATTGAACAAGAGCGAGCAACTGTCTTGCATCAACGAAGCACGTTAGTTGAAAAGGCATTTGCCGCAGGCGAGGCATCACTTCCGACCTTACTGCTTGCCTTATCACAAACGCGCGCAGTTCAAACCCAGGTAAGTCGAAGAGCTGTTGAACTTCGCCTGTCTATGGCTCAAATGAGTCAAGCTGCAGGAGTATTACCTTGAGACTATCGTTATTAAATTCAATGACTCCCACGAAAACCCCGCATCGCTGGTTATCAACAATCTGCGCCCTGTTAGTCATCGCGACCCTTAGCGTAAGTCTGAACGATTGCCTAGCACACGGCAGCGATGACCATAAGCACGAAGGAACCTCACCATCGACCTATCAAGCTCGGAAGTCACCTCACGTTGAAGCAAGCTCAGAACGTTTCGAAATCTTAGCCATTTTCAATCAAGGCGAGTTGCGTATCTATGTCGATGACTTTAGAACCAACGAGCCCATCAAAAACGCCAAAGTAGATGTTGAGACTGATGGCATCAAATCGTCATCAAGATTTGAAAAATCCTCCATGACCTTTATCGTTACTGACGAGGCACTCGTAAAAAAATTAAACCAAGCAGGGGAGCATCAACTTATTTTTAAAATTGTAGCCGAGGCAGAGAGCGACCTTCTAGCTGGCACCTTGCTTGGGCATTCAGAGCAACTTGAAGGAGTCAATACGCCACCTCCGCAAAAGCTGAGTACATATGGGTATATCACTTTAGCCCTTCTCGCATTGGGATTTTTTCTTTTTATCTTGCGCAGGAAAAAGCAAAGATCGCAGATCGATTTGCTTGAGAAACATGGTAAGGAGGCTTAATCGTGCGTAAAACAACTTCATTTACGTGGGCGACGAAAACATTTCTTACCTTTTCATTCATGCTGATCTTAATGGCTCTTGCTTCAAATGTAGAAGCAGACGCTGGACACGGAAAAAGTAAAGACATAACAACTAATATAACTACGGGGCGAGCGCATCCGCCTCAAATATCATATCGACTCGCAGACGGTAGCGTTTATTTGGCTAAAGAAACACAGCGACGACTCGCTATTCGAACACAGATACCACCTCTTGAACATCAAGCTACTAGTATCGAGTTAGCAGGCCGCGTTGTTGCGGATCCCAGTGCAACTGCGCGAATCCAAACGGCTTACGGGGGCCGTATCGAACGCGCCGAACGCGACATTCCGCTTGTTGGTCAAATGGTTAAGCGAGGCGAGACGCTAGCCTACCTTCGATTTCAAGCGGAGCCATATGTCTTGGCAAGCCAACAGGCCCAGTTAACCGAGCTTCAAACACAAAGGCGGATAGCCGAAGAGCGCTTCAACCGGCTGGCGAGCCTTGAGGGAACTGTTCCCAGAAAAGATGTCGAGGCTGCAAGGCTTGAAGCACAAGGTCTGAGAGCGCGCGAGATGAGCGTTCTCCAAAGTCTCAATACGCGTGAACCAATTCTTGCGCCGATCGATGGCGTCATAGCTAAGGCTGACCTCGTCCAAGGACAAGTTGTCAACCCGCAGCAAGTACTTGGTGAAGTCATCAATTCAAGCCGAATGCTCATAGAAGTTGTCTCACCAAAGCCACTCGTAGGACTTGGTGTAGCGAGTGCTTCAACTAAGGAAAGCCCGCCCTTACAACTTAAGTTCATCGGTTCATCACCAGTCATGCGTGATGGACTTATACCAAGTCTTTTTTCTGTCATGTCGATATCTCAACATGAACGTAGCAGCCTTTCGATCGGCCAGCCGATGACAGTCTTGATAAAAACACAGCAATACCTAAAAGGATTTGTACTGCCTGCAAACGCTGTGGTGCGAAGTCCCTCTAATGAAGCCATCGTATGGACGAAGGAATCAGCAGAACGGTTTGTATCAAAGCCAGTCATTTACACACTTTTAGACGCTCATCGCGTACTTGTAACACACGGCTTGGATGAGGAAAGTCGAGTCGTCATAGACGGCGCGCCACTCATTTCGCAAATTAGATAGTAGATCGATATGTTTAATTGGATTGTTACGACAAGCTTAAACAATCGGTTGATGGTGCTTGCCCTGGGCCTATTGCTGATGATCGGAGGCATCTGGACGTCTTGGCACGCGCCGGTTGACGTCTTTCCCGACTTAAATAAGCCCACGGTAACCGTTATGACCGAGGCTGGCGGTATGGCGCCGCAAGAGGTCGAACAACTTATTAGCTTTCCCCTTGAGACAGCGCTCAATGGGATGCCTGGAGTTACACGAATACGGAGCATCTCCGGCATAGGTCTTTCTATCGTCTACGCAGAGTTTGAATGGGGGTCAGATCTCTATCGCAATCGACAGCTTGTTGCAGAGCGAATCGGCCTCGCACGTGAGCGCCTGCCACGCGATGTAAACCCAATCATGGGCCCCGTCTCCTCAATCATGGGGGAGATCATGCTCATCGCTCTGCCATTGCGAAGTCCTGAGCAAACGCCATCAGCGGCGCCACTTGCAGCATCACTTACGCCTATGCAGGCTCGAGAATACGTCGACTTTGTAATGAGGCCGCGACTGTTAGCCATCCCAGGCGTATCACAAGTAATTCCAATCGGAGGAGAGGTACGCACCCTGCGTGTCTCCCCCGACAGCCGAAAAATGGCTCAGTTCGGTGTGTCGCTCAGCCAAATTGAGCAAGCAGTCCGAGGGTTTTCCACAAACGCAGGTGGCGGTTTCGTCGATCTAAACCAACGCGAGTACTTGATTCGCCTCACCGCTAGAACTACTCAGCCAGAGGACTTAGCGGGTATCGCCATTGGGTGGCGTGACGGAAGACCGATAACGCTTGCTCAAGTTGCAACAGTAGGTTTTTTTGCAGGCGTCAAGCGTGGAGATGCTGGCTATGCGGGTGACTCAGCAATTGTTATAAGTGTTCAAAAGCAGCCACAAGCCAATAGCCTTCGCCTCACAAGCGATCTTGAAGCAGCCCTTGCCGAATTAGCGCAGTCCCTTCCCTTGGGATTTTCAAAGCCAAAAGTACTATTTCGACAAGCGGACTTTATTCAAGCAGCCATCAGTAACGTAATGCACGCACTTCGGGATGGTGCTGTGATGGTTGCCATTATTCTCTTTGCCTTTTTGCTTTCGACCCGTACAACGCTCATTTCACTAACCGCTATTCCACTGTCACTAGCGGTAACTGCCCTTATCTTTCGAGCACTCGACCAATCGATCAATGTGATGACACTCGGCGGCCTTGCCATAGCAATTGGCGAGCTTGTCGATGACGCTGTCGTGGACGTTGAAAACATCCTTAGGCGACTGAGGCAAGCAAGGAGCGATGGATCAAAAACGTCAATCATCGAAATTGTTCGGCAATCCAGTTTGGAAGTTCGCTCGGGGATTATCTACGCTACTGCGATCGTCATACTGGTTTTTATGCCACTCTTTGCACTGCCTGGCATTGAAGGGCGTCTCTTTACCCCGCTTGGTATCGCTTATATCGTTTCAATTCTCGCCTCCATGCTTGTTTCGATGACAGTAACGCCTGTGATGAGTTACTACCTGCTCCCAGCCCTTAGCGTTAAGCAACACGTCGATAGCGCTATGGTGGCTGCGCTTAAGCGTATGAACACTCGACTCATTGTTTGGGCTCTTCCCTACACGAATCAACTATTTTTGCTTGCTCTACTTACTGTTACGATAGCGTCGATCTCACTCGCATTCTTCCCAAGAAGTTTTCTGCCCGCTTTTAATGAAGGGACTTTCGTCCTAAGCCTAAACATGCAGCCAGGCACGTCGCTGCGAGAGTCAAATCAAATGGGTTCGATGGTTGAGCAAATTCTTATGGATGTACCTGAGGTCAGACAAGTAGGTCGAAGAACTGGACGGGCCGAGCTTGACGAACACGCCGAAGGAGTCCACGTATCTGAAATTGATATTGATATAACCCCTAGCGAACGCAGTCGCACCATGATTCTTGCCGATATCCGCTCTCGTTTAATTGGACTGCCATTTCAGTTTACGATCGGCCAACCGATAAGCCACCGGCTTGATCATCTTCTATCGGGTGTTCGCGCTCAGATAGCCATCAAGGTTTACGGGGACGATCTAGAAAGCTTAAGAGCAATTTCAGAACAACTCAGAAGCGCTCTCACAGGAGTATCGGGACTAACGGACTTATCGGTTGAAAAGCAGACGCTAATCCCACAGATTCAGGTGCGACTTGACTATCAGCGGCTTGCCCAAGTCGGACTTTCGCCCGGCGAAGCCATTCGCGCGTTGAAATCAATGACTGACGGTGCTCATGTAGCGCAGGTGATCGACGGCAATCGTCGCTTTGATGTCGTGCTTCGCTTGCCGGACTCAGAGAGGACTGCCGTTGATCTAGCACAAGTATTTATTGACACTTCCGTAGGACGCATTCCACTTGGAAGCTTCGCAAGCATCGAAGAGAGCGATGGACCTAATCAAATTGGACGCGAAAACAGCCGCCGTCGCATGATTGTATTTGCAAATTCAGAGGGTCGAAATATGGCGGACGTAATTAATGATATTCGTAACGTTATGAAAGCCCAGATACTTCCTCGAGGCTATCACTTAAGCCTCGAGGGACAGTTCCAAGCGCAGGAGGAGGCAACTGAGTGGATCAGTCTACTTTCGGTTTGCTCACTGACAATGATTTTCGTAGTCCTCTATAGTCGATATCGGTCAACGACACTAGCGCTAATCATCATGTCAAATATTCCTCTAGCACTCGTAGGATCGGTTATCGCCATGGCCATCGCTAACGTCGAGCTCTCGGTGGCATCCATGGTGGGGTTTATTACCCTCGCTGGAATCTCAACTCGAAATGGCATTCTAAAAATTAGCCACTACATCAATCTTTGCCGATTTGAAGGTGAACAATTTAATCGCTCATTGATCATTCGGGGATCGCTTGAACGTCTAACACCTGTCTTAATGACCGCTTGTGTTGCGGCCTTTGCGCTAACACCCTTACTGTTTGCAAGCGATGCACCTGGTAAGGAGATTCTCCACCCAGTTGCTGTTGTCATTTTTGGTGGACTGATCAGCTCAACAATCCTCGATACGCTGCTTACACCACTGTTGTATTTACGATTTGGCGAGGCTGCAACGAGACAACTGGTTTCACACGATAATGATGAGCGTAGCAAATCCAACCACGTGGACCCTATTTAGAGATTATGACGTTATATGTTTAGTCTTAAACTCAACCCGACCTAGCTGTCAGCCAACGTTAAGGGAATCGTTCGCCCATGAAAGCCCACTCACTTCTATTCTCTGCTTTAACCTCAATCGCCGCAACAGCCTACTTGAGCCACGCGCAAGCGCACGGTACCGCAAAGCCCATACATGGCGGGATCATTCAAACTGTCAGCGATTTGAGTTTTGAACTCGTTGCAGACAAAGATAGGATCTCGATTTACTTGATGGATCACGATAAGCCCATTGCATCTCAGTCGGTAACTGGCCGTATCGTTGTCATGCAAGGCAGTAAAACTAGTGAACTAAGTCTCCAGTCCGGAGGAGGTAATCGCTTAAATGCGCAAGGCCTTCAGCTCTCGAAAGGGGACAAAGTCGTAGCAACATTAAATAATGTTTCCGGGAAAAATATTACGGTCCGATTTTCGCTTCGATGACCTCAACTGCAGTCTGAACAATGTACTTACGTTGATAGATGTTGACCAGAATGCCTCTTCGTCAAAAGCATAAAACCACAACTAAGATCCGATTTCAAAAGTATAGTTCGCACTTTTTGCGTAGAACACTCTTTAACGGAGCACTTCGATGATCAAGGTAAAAATCTTGCCAGTTTTGGTTCTGGCATTCGCAGCGACTGCAGTCAGTCCATCTTGGGCTCACGGAAGCCAACATCACGGCAAACCTTCAGGTGAACTAACATTCGAACAAAAAGATTGGGGAATCGGCGCAGCCCCATCCAAGGCGAGTCGAACGATCGAGGTGAGAATGACCGACAACATGCGCTTCACACCCAGCAAAATTGATGTGACCCTTGGAGAGACGGTTCGGTTTTTGTTGATCAACGCTGGAAAGCTGTCGCATGAGTTCGTTCTTGGGACGAAGAAAGAGTTAGACGAACACGCAGCGATCATGAAGAAGTTTCCAAACATGAAACACGATGAGCTGCACATGGCTCATGTAGAGCCTGGTAAAAAGGTGGACCTCGTTTGGACATTCAACCGAGCAGGCGAATTTGACTTCGCTTGTCTGTTGCCTGGTCATTACGAAGCTGGCATGCGAGGCAGAGTAAATGTCGCAAAGAAGTAAGTTGAGGGCGCAAGCTCAGTCATCGCTACGCGCCGCACGAATTGCCTTAACGCCGTCTAGGCGAACACTGCTCATAGGCTTGGCGACGCTAATTTCTTCCTCAAGTCTTTTTGCACAAAAGGATCCACCACTTGCTATACAAGTTTGGAAAGATCCACATTGTGGATGTTGTAAAGATTGGATCGCTCACCTTGAAAAGTCTGGATTCACTGCAACAATTTTGGATCAAGGAAATAACGCCATACGAAACCAGCTCGGTATGCCGGCGAAATTCGGTTCTTGTCACACTGCTTTGATTCAGGGTTACGTGATTGAAGGACACGTGCCAGCGTCAGAAATTTTGACTTTGGTGAAAATTAAGCCAATCGCACTAGGGCTAGCTGTCCCAGGAATGCCAATCGGATCGCCGGGTATGGATGGTTCAATGTACGGAAATCGGCGGGATGCGTTTGATGTGCTGTTAGTCCAGAAAGACGGAAAGTCAAAAATCTTTAAATCTTACCGAGGAGAAAAACGGGCAGATAGATAAGCAGCTTTCGATTGTGCATCCTGTATCCACAACCATGACTGTCCCCATTGATCAAGAGGGTGCAGGTACGTCAAGTATCTGAAGATCATGCCATGGCGATGGCTCTCACTGCCAGGGACGAAAGCTTGGTTACCCACGACAAGTCCGCTGATATGCTCAAGCCCGCCACTCGTCGTATGATCAAGAACGATCGGGACTTCACGGCAAATCCGTCGTACTGCAACGGACCCGACAGGGCTTTGTCAGCGAAGCTAGCCTTAAGGTATCCCGATACCATTGTGATGCTATCGCGATCGAAGACACACATGTGATCAAAGTGCCCGTTAAAGCAATAGCAAGTGCTTTAGACGCAGATGTAGCATTTGCAGGACGATGGATCAACATGCTGAACACAGAAATCCGTAGGCTGCGGTTGCATCTTGAGCGTTTGAGTATGAAATCGATTCGCGAACGGCTCATACACATATCGGCAGTAAGCTCAAGCTGAGGCATCAGCAATATCCAATGGATTTTTCGATCGATATTGTTTCTTGCATGCCGCCTGCGAAAAACCCGAAAACGAAAAGCAAAAACAAGGCTAGCTAAGGATTGCTCTTTTCCAGCAACATCAATCCAATTCGACGTTCCCTTGCGCTCATGAAGATCATAGCCTTTCAGCCCATGCGTAGTGCCATCACCCCTGAGAGGATTACAGCTGTGCCTACCCCGCGGCGCCATGAGAAGGGCTCCTTGAGAAGCCAAGTGCCCAGCACGGCGGCAAACAGCACCGAGGTCTCGCGCAACGCTGCCACCGTCGCCACCGGCGCGTGGGTCATAGCCCACAACGCAATGCCGTAGGAGCTCAGCGACGCTGCCGCACCCAGCATGGCAACCGGCAGGCGCGCGCGAGCATACGGCAAGGCCTGTGCCAATCCTCGCTGCCGCAAGACCAGCAGTCCAAAGGGCCAGCCGTCGAGCACAAAGAGGGTGGCCACATACTGCAGCGCGCTGCCACCGTGTGCCACAGCCATACGCGCACCGAGAGCGTCGACCACTGTGTAAATCGCAATGACCACTGCGTTGATCAGTGCGAAGGCGATAGCCTTGGGCTGCTGCAACGCACGCTGTGAAAGCCCAAGTAAGAGCACGCCGCTGCTTACGCCCACAACCCCAGCCCAAGCCAGCGGGGACAAATGTTCGCCAAGCGCCAGCGAGGAAGACAGTGCCACTAACATCGGCCCAATGCCCCGCATCAACGGATAGGTCAACCCCAAATCGCCATGCTGGTAGGCTCCTGTCAGCGCGACGTAGTAGGCGATATGGATCACCACCGATGCGCCAATGAATGGCCAAGCCTGTGGTGGCGGCAAGCCAGCCAATAGCAATAGTGGGAACCCAATGAAGCTGCCAACGAGGTGAATAACCGCGGTATCAAGGGCCTTGTCAGCGCTTGACTTGACAAGCGCGTTCCATGAGGCGTGCAGCAGTGCGCCAAAGAGCACCGCAGCCACGACGCCCCAAGTCAGGGCCATACGCAGCCAGTGGACAGCCCGCATTGACGCATACCGGGCAGGTCGAGGTCGAGGTGCGTCTTTGCCAGCCCTGCAACCTCGGCAATGTCTTGCTGCATCAGAGGATCGACCCGTTTGTTGCCATGATCTTCTGGCTCGGGAATGACCCGTGGCTCATGGTCGATCGCTGGATTGCTCGCTAGAAAAAGCTCGAGCGCTTCTAAATCCATGACTCCAATTAGACGTTGGGTTCCCTTACGCAAAACTTGAAAATTCTCGCCACCATCAGCCAAAAAAGAATTCACTGTAATCCGATACGTACGACTAGATTCGATGGGCTTCTTGTGCAAAGACACACTTCCACTAACGATACGCTTCCCGGGCTTTTGCATCCGATCCCAGCGATAGGAGAAACCCTTTGAAGGAATAAGCAATCGTACCGGACGGTCCTCCTGCCATTGAAGCTCAAGCAACTCGATAATTTGCGCACCTGTTAGAGTCATTGTCACAAGATTGTTATAAAAAGGCTGAGCAGCAAACAGATCTTCGTAACGTAAATCTCCGTTCGCCTGAGGAATCAGCGGGGCCCGTACGCCCCCGAGGTTCATAAATGCGATCTGAGCGCCACCTTGATCAATGCTTTGCGTCGCAACAAGCTGTGCATCTGCAATTAATCGGCCAAGCGCCGACTCGCCTTTAGCATCAAGATCCGCCAAAACTGCACGATTCAGCCGAGCTACAACACGCTTAGCGAGAGGCTCTGCCAATTGCTCATAAGCCTGAATCAACTCGCTTTGTCCAGCATCCTTCTCAAATAATTCAGGTCTGATGATCATGTTATTGGCGTTAATTGTTACGATTTTTTTCGTAACGCGATCGATTTCGATATCAATATCAGTGAGCATTGTTCCGTATTTGTCCGCACTGGTTACCCGCTTACCCGCTATAAGGCAGTTGTAAGCGTGATGCGTGTGGCCGCTAATAACCAATTTCACACTGGTATCTATTCTATTAACGATATCAACGATTGGTCCACTTATTCCTTGACAGTCGTCATAGTCTCCGGTTGGAACCCCACCCTCGTGGATGAGCACTACATAGGCATAGATTCCTTGATCCCGAAGGCTTGGTAATAAGTTATTGACAGTGCTTGCTTCATCTAAAAAGCGCAAACCATGAACCGAACTTGGCGTCACTATTGACGGCGTGGCTGCGAGTGTCAATCCAATGAAGGCAACTGGAATGCCTTCGAAATAGCGAACAGCGTAGGCAGGTAGTATTGTTCTCCCGCTGTCCACTTCAACAGTACTTGCAGCCAAGTATTGAAAGCGTGCTCCCTCAAATGGCTTCGGACCTTGGCAACCCTTAACGGGGTGACATCCCCCAGCTTGTAACCGCAACAGTTCACTTAGTCCTCTGTCGAATTCGTGGTTACCGACCGCTGAGATACTCAAACCCATAAGATTTAAGGATTCAATGCTTGGTTCGTCATTGAACAAGGCTGAAAGAAGTGGTGTGGCGCCAATTAGATCCCCTGCGCCAACAAAAATGCTGTGAGGGTTCTTTGTCCTCAGCCGAGCGACTGCGGTGGCTAAATGTTCGGCACCACCAGCACGGATTTGCACGCGGCTTGCCGGATCAAGTGGGTTACGAATCCTAATCCCGCCGAAGGGGGGCTTTAAGTTCCCGTGAAAATCATTGATCGCTATGATTTTTACTTCGACTGAATTCGACCCAGATACATCAGCAGCTAAGCTTGACGCATGCAAAAGGATTGTTCCAAGGACAAGCAAGCCGATCAAAGCGCCTTCCAAGCGACTCATCAGGCTAGCCAGTTGATAGGTCAAACAATGCTCCCTGAGCAACCACGCGCTACGCTGTCTTCCCACAAATTGCCCCTCAGGCGAGTTCGCAAGCGAAACGTCAAATCTATCAGACTACGGTATGTGCTCCGCCCCAACCGCTAGTCTGCAATGCTCTTGACGGGGCGTGGGATCCAAACACCTGAAGAAGATATACGATACCGGGGTCTAGCCAACCCTTATTTCATTAAACTGTTCTATAGGGCGCTGCAAAAGATCAGCCAGAAATTAATACTGAAAGAAGTAGAACCATATGGCAAATTTAAACAGATTAAGTCCTACCCACCCTATCCGGCGAACCCTCGTTGCAGCAATTGCAGCCGCTGGCTTGGGCTTAAACACGAACCTCGCCCAAGCCCAAGGCTTTCCAACTCGGCCGATCAAAATCGTGATCGGGTTTCCCGCCGGAGGCCCCCTTGATTTGCACGCTCGACTGCTTGCTGATCGTCTGGGGCAAATCCTTGGGCAGACGGTCTTGATCGACTATAAAGCGGGAGCTGGTGGTACCGTTGGCGCACAAGAGGTTATGCGTGCAAATCCCGACGGTCATACCATCATGCTGGCAAATACTGGTGTGATGGTGATTAATCCTGCCGTCTACGGTAAGTTGCCTTATGCAACCTTGCGTGATTTTGTACCGATCGCTCGAACTGCCATGCAACCCTTAGCCTTGTTGGTCAACCCATCAGTGCCTGTCCAAACACTCCCTGAATTCCTGGCCTACTTGAAGGCTAGACCTGGAAAAGTCAATTACGGTTCAGCTGGTAACGGCGGGATAAGTCATCTCGTGCCTGAAATGTTTAAAACTGCAACCGGTACCTTTATGGTTCACATACCCTACCGTGGCAGCGCGCCCGCATTTGCAGACTTAATGGCAGGCCAGGTGCAGTTTATGGCAGAGTCGATACCGCAGGCTGCGATGTACCACAAGCAAGGACGAGTCCGAGCACTTGCTGTCACAAGCAGGGAGCGTAATCCAGCGCTACCGGACGTCCCAACCGCCATGGAGTCAGGGATCAAAGATTTTGAGGTCGTCGGCTTCTATGGATTTCTAGCACCGATCGCGACGCCTCGCGAGGTGGTTCAGCGACTAAGTGAAGCCTTTAAACAGGTACTTAATACACCCGAAATTCGAGACAAAATGATTGCCCAAGGTGCCAACCCGGCATTTCTTGGGTTCGATGATTTTCATCGATTCATTGCGCAAGAAGCACCGCGTTGGGCTCAAGCCGTTCAGCGTTCTGGAGCAAAAATTGATTGATATGGTTGATTATGCAGGGTGATATTTATGGCTTACGTGAAGGAAAGTTAAATATGAAACGTAGATCGTTCCTTGAAAAGTTAAGTCTTGCCGGAAGCAGTCTCACGATAGGGCAATTACAAAGTGCTAGCGCGCAAAACTTTCCAACACGACCGCTTCGCCTAATGGTTGGATTTCCTCCTGGCGGAGGTATTGACTTTACTGCGCGAACCATTCAACCGGGTCTTGAAGCAGGCCTTGGACAGCCGCTCGTCGTGGAATATAAGCCCGGCGCAGGCGGTGTTATCGCTGCTGGCGAACTGAGCCGTGCGGCAGCGGATGGTTATAGTTTATTAATTGCAAATACAGGCCCATTTGCGATTGCGCCCTTTCTCCAAGCCAAACAACCCTACGATCCTATTCGACAATTCACGTACATCGGCCAGATTGCAGAAGCGGGCTACATTGCAGCCACAAAATTTGACCACCCTGCAAAAGACCTGCGTGAATTTATCGATTGGGCCCGATCAAATCGTTCTAAGGCAAATTACGCAAGCGGCGGGGTAGGCTCATCGACCCATCTCAATGGCGAGTTACTAAACGCCGTTGCAAATCTTGATATCACTCATGTTCCTTATAAAGGAAGCGCACCTGCCGTACAAGACCTTATTGCGGGTCAAACTCATCTGTTGATCGATGCAGGTACGGTGTTGCTGCAGCAAATAAAGGGCGGAAAACTCAGAGCGCTCGCGGTTACTTCAGCCAAACGTGACCCGAGCCTGCCGGATACACCTACAGTGAAAGAGCTCGGATTGCATGGCATGGAAGCGTCAGGCTTTCAGGGCCTTGTGGGCCCTGCCGGGCTTCCTCGTGACATCGTTGAACGGCTCTCAAAGGAACTGGCGAAGGTACTTGCAATGCCAGAGGTGAAGTCGAAATTTGCTTCGGCAGGGTCTGAAGTTATGCCACGGCAAGCGAAAGAGTTTGCTGAATTTGTAAAGGCAGAAAGCGATAAGTGGTCCAAAGTGATAAGAGACCGCAAGCTACAGCTAACAGCTTAGCGAGGGCTTATCGATGATATGAGATGAGGATGGCCCGAGACCAACCAAGATCTGCATTTAGCCGGATCCGCTGGCTTTGCTCCCCTCACCAGCGAGCTCGCGTGGTCGTAATGCTAAAAAGATTACCATGGCCACGAGCGAGCAAATGGCTATAAGTAAAAACGACAGGCCCCATGAAGTTGGCGACTTTCCGCCGCTCAAGTCAAGTGTCCAACCAATGATCAAAGGTCCAACAAAGCCGCCGGCGTATCCAAGGGTTGAATGAACAGCGAGGGTTGCTCCACGACGCTGAGGATCGGCCGTACCAGCAGCACCTGCAGTGAGCGAGGACGAGTCCAACCAAACAATGAATGCGTACAAAAGCATTAACACAACCGCAAGCACATACGAATTGGAACCCATAAATCCAAGGCTGGTTGCGCAAAAAGCAGAACACAGCATAGCAGCCATGATCAGATTACGGCGACCAATGCGGATCGACGCTTCGTTGCCAAGAACACTCGCTGCAGTGCCCACTATGCCAAGAAGCGTTAGCACGGTCGTTGGTGTAAGCAGCGGAGCCCCATCACTGGCATCGGCACGCGCAGCAACAAATGTCAGGAAAGCGACCCCCCAGCCTCGTAGTGCATTCATCTCGAGGGTGTGCGCGCAATAAGCTATCGCATAGGCCATCGACGAGCGGTTGCTAATGACCGGCCGAAAGTCAAACCAATCAAGTTCGACCGATCTAACTTTTTCGGGAGCCTTAGGCACGCTCGTAACAATAAGGAGCCATGCAGTCAACGCACAGGTCCCTGCTAGGATAAAAGCGCCCGCCCACCCGAAATGTTTCGCAAGGAGATCGGCACATGCAAAAGAGATTGCCCCGGAAATCCCGATGCTTGCTGCATGGCCTGTGACCGCCCGCGACATAATTTTTTTATCAACGATATCGACCAGTAGCTTCAGTCCAGTCATATAAGTGCCTGCCCATCCAACACCGGCAATCGCTCGCAAGGCGAGTGCAGACCAGAAACCATCAGCAACAAGGCCAAAAAGCGAGTGAGCTACGATCGTGCAACCAACGCCAAACAAGTAGACAGCTCTTGGGTCAACACGGTCGGTGAGGGTCACAAGCAGAGGGACGCTCACCATGTAGGCTGCGTAAAAGATCCCTGTAATCCACCCTGCATCGCTGTTTGTAAGCTCCCACCTGAGCATCATCGAGGGAAGCAAAGCTGGCCAAAAAAATGCCCCGATTTGAACCAGCGCCTGCGCAGAACAAACGATAGCTATGAGGCGTTTTGCGGAGGCATCGTTCATCGCTGGCATGTTTAAGGTAGTCACTAGGCCCTAACACTAGCGCGGCAATCGTAAAACGCAAAACAATCGTGGTGTCCGCAGTTTGGGGACCAGTTCAAACTGTCTTCGTGATGGCTGGCGAGTTGCCTCACTCCAATATCGAAGAGTCGAGGCCAATCACACCTGTGCGGACTCAAAGCGCTTGATGCGCGCTATCGTGCCCGCCATAGCCTCACGAGTAACCTCGGTGTCATAGTGCGATTGCAAGTTAACCCAGCTTTGAGCGTCCGTACCGAAGAAGGCCCCGATACAGCGTTCATCAAAAACCAAACAAAGGCTTGGCTGAATGCTTGACGAAACCCACACACAGTCTAAAGCTGTGGACAGGGTCATCTTACGCGCTGAGGCTGCGGTCCGCGTGACCTACGAATCCGACTTTGTTTCAGAGGCTACCTGCCGTCAGGAACGCCGCATTCGAAGCCCCTGCGAAAACCACACGACCAAAACCATAAGCAAGGCTGGCAGATAAAACCAATGAGGCGTCGGACGCTCTGCTGGAACCATGATTGAAACAACATCCCATCCCTGCTCGAATCCTGCCTTTTGAGCCTGAGATCCGAATCGGACAGCGCTGATCTGACTTTGTCCCCCTAGCGTCATGATCTGTATCCCCGCGCTAGAAAGCCGTTTGCGTCCGTCATCAGCACCTACACCAAGATTTAAAGCAAGCGTTTTTGTAACATCCGCACCCTCAAGATTCATCCCCCGAATGACAAAGACCAAGCGAGAATCATCGCTGGCGTGATGCACGACTTCGTAAATGCTTGAGACCTCTCTCGCTTCGAGAGGTGGCCTGAGTTGATTCATGATCAAGTCTGGACGAAATAAAAGAATAACAGCCACACTTAGGAGTAAGCTTTCCCACAAGCGATTCTTAACGCGAAACCAGTTCATGCTAACGGCACCAAAAACAAGCATCGCGAGGCTACATGCAGCGACAACGCGTATTAACTCCCACGCATCGTGAACATCGATCAATAGAAGTTGTGGATTGAAGATCCAAATGAAAGGCAGTATGACGGTGCGAAGCGCATAGCGTGCGCCTTGAATACCGGTCTTGATAGCATCCTCACCGGAAATAGCTGCTGCAGCGAATGTCGCTAAGCCGACTGGAGGCGTGATGTCGCCCATAATACCGTAATAAAAAACAAACAAATGCACAGCTATCAAGGGAATCACGAGACCACTTTGCGCGCCGAGCTCGACCACAACAGGAGCCATCAAGGTCGCTACCAACACATAATTTGCTGTTGTCGGCACACCAAGCCCGAGCACGAGACAAACAAATGCTATAAACAATAGCATTATCAAAACATTCCCCTGAGCGACGGCTTCAACAAAGTCGGTCATTCGCAAACCTAAGCCGGTAAGCGTTATACCACCTACAATAATGCCTGCAGTAGCCGTGGCGATGCCAATACCCACCATGTTTCGGGCCCCATCATGAAAGCCACCAACAAGGTCGTCCAAACCCGCTCGCCATGTCGACAGCATAGGTTCCTTTCTAATTAAAGCGATACAGGGCTTTTGAGTGACCATTAGCGTTATAAGCACAACAACGGCCCAGAAGGCTGATAGCGAGGGCGAAAGCTCTTCAATCATCAGGCACCAAATCAAAGTGCCTATTGGGAGCAAATAATGAAGCCCAGCTTTCACCGTCGTCCAAGTGTCGAGTACTTGTGGATTATCGATATCGATATCGTGAGGCAAGGCTTGCGATCGCGCCGCTTGGTTTATTGCCATCACATAGACCAGCAGCATAAACAATGCAGCTCCGCAAATCGCGAAGTCTCCAAGCAAGTATTTTATAAACGCTAAAGCGTAATAAAGTATTGCAATGAGAATCACCGAACCTGAGACCCCGATGCCAGCCCGAAGCCACCGCTGATATCGCGGCCGATATTGCCTTTTGATGATCGGCTGCATGTCCAGCTTCAAAGCCTCAAGATGAACAATGTAGAACAATCCAAGATAGGACAAGATTGCTGGCAAAAAAGCGTGCTTGACGATCTCAGCGTAAGGGATACCAACGTACTCCACCATTAAAAAGGCTGCGGCACCCATCACCGGCGGCATGATTTGTCCGTTCACCGAACTCATCGTTTCTATGGCACCTGCTTTTACACCGCCATATCCTGCCTTTTTCATCAAGGGGATGGTGAAAATCCCCCCAGAGACTACATTCGAAACGGAAGACCCTGAGATCATGCCGTTGAGTGCAGACGAAATCACCGCGACCTTTGCAGGTCCTCCACGAAGATGGCCAAGAGCAGCGAAACTTACTTGCATCATGTAATTGCCACCGCCTGCGCGATCCAGCAGTGCACCGAACAGGACATAGATAAAAATAGCACTCGTCGACACCCCAAGTGCGATGCCATATACCCCTTCGGTGGTTAACCACATATGGGAGATCAAGCGATTGAGTGAGGCTCCTTTATGCTGTAAGACCTCAGGCATCCAGGGACCTGCCATTGCGTAAGCGATAAAGAGCAGTGCCAGTAAGGCCATCGGTAAACCCACTGCCCGCCGGGTTGCTTCGAGCAATAGCAAAAGTCCAAGACTTGCCGCAAACACATCAAACCTAGTTGGCTGTCCGGGTCGGGTTGCAAGTTCGCTATAAAAAATCAGCAAATACGCGCCTGCAAAACATGCCAAGACGGCAAAGAGCCAGTCAAACCATGGAACTCGATCCGACTGCGAGCGGCTTGAGAACGGCCAAAGCAAGAACCCGAGAAAAAGCGCAAAGCCCAAATGAATCGAACGCGCCTCCGTATCGTTAAGCACGCCAAAGCCGAGCGCAAAAGGCAGTGGTGATGCATACCAAAACTGAAACATTGCCCAAAGAAGGCAGATCAGCATGACAAATCGCTTGACCGTAACAGAAGGCTTTCTGCCGCCAGTGTCAGCCTCAGCAACAAGGCGTTGCAAGGCCTCGGGCGCTTTCTCGATATCTGAAGCCATCAGCGTCTCATAAGCTGGTACCTAATAAACGAAAAGGGCGAAGCAATCTTCGCCCTATCGCCACGCGAACCAAGTGCCTCTTACCTGGCCCAGCCCTTCTCCTTGTAGTAACGCAACGCACCTTCGTGCAAGGGGGCAGACAGACCATCCTTGATCATCTGGTCGGGCTTCAGATGTGCCAGTGCCGGGTGTAGCTTCTTAAACTCATCGAAATTATCGAACACCGCCTTCACCACCTGATAAACGGTGTCGGCTGGTGTTTTGGCAGAGACGACAACGGTAGCCAATACGCCGTAAGTCTGGGCACCGTCAGGGTTATTGGGGTACAAGCCACCCGGAATGCTGGCTTTTGCATAGTACGGTTTTGACGCCAACAGTTTATCGACTGCAGGGCCTGTAACCGACACCAGCTTAGCGCCACAAGTTGTCGTTGGATCCTGAATATTTGCACTAGGGTGACCAACGCCATAGAAAAAGCCATCAATCTTGCCGTCACATAGAGCGGGACCGTGCTCATCCGCTTTCAGTTCGGCAGCAAGTGAGAAATCAGTCAGCTTCCAACCCATGGCAAGCAGCAACTCTTCCATGGATGCTCTCGTACCAGAACCAGGGTTGCCCACATTGAACCGCTTCCCCTTTAAGTCTTGCAGCGTCTTCGCATTCAGCTCCTTGCGCGCGAGAACTGTGAAAGGCTCAGGGTGTACAGAAAAAACAGCACGTAGATCCGCGTAGGCTCCAGCGCTTTTGAACTGAACATCGCCTTTAAATGCGTTGTATTGAACATCTGACTGGGTAAAGCCCAAGTCAAGCTCGCCCGCTTTAATCGTGTTGACATTGAAGACCGATCCTCCGGTCGATTCCACAGAACAGCGGATGTTGTGCTTTGCCCTGTCCTTGTTGACCAGTCGACATATTGCACCCCCGGCTGCGTAGTAAACACCGGTCACGCCACCCGTCCCGATCGTTACGAATTTTTGCTGAGCAAGACTCATCGAGCTAAACATTGCCGATGACAGTCCGATCGCTGTAACCGCAACGAAAGTAAGAGACTTTTTGATCATGTCCAATAGTTCCTTATATAAATAGTAACGACTCAATCGAAGCGTCGATTGCCCCGCTGAGCCTTTGCACAACAAGCTCAAGCTCAGACTCGAGCGCTATAAACGGCGGCGCAACAAGAACATGATCACCTCGATGTCCGTCAACCGTGCCACCCATCGGATAAACCATGAGTCCTCGCGACATTGCCTCGCGCTTGATTGTTGCATGCAAACGCTTCTTAGGGTCAAAACTCGCTTTACTTTGTCGATCCTCGACGAGCTCAATGCCCCAAAAAAAGCCTCGGCCCCGAATCTCACCGACCCGAGGGTGAGCATCGAAGGCCCGATGGAGCATTTGCTCAAAAACCTTCCCCAATTCGCTAACCCGATCAACAAGTTGCTCTTGCTGAATAACCTTTTGCACGGCTAGCGCAGCGGCGCAGGCAATGGGGTGTCCCAGATACGTATGCCCGTGTTGAAAAAAACCCGAACCGGTCGACATCGCCTTGACAATTCGTTCTTGCGCAAGCACAGCACCAATCGGTTGATAGCCTCCGCCTAATCCTTTTGCGATAACGAGCAAATCAGGACTCACGCCCTCCTGCTCGCATGCATGGAGACTTCCAGTCCTGCCCATGCCGCACATGACTTCGTCAAGGATGAGCAAAATACCATATCGATCGCAAACCTTTCGGATCGCTTGAAAATAACCTGGAACCGGCGTAAGTACGCCAGCCGTTGCGCCACCAACGGTTTCCGCTACGAAAGCGATAATGCTATCCGCTCCATAACTGAGGATGGTTGCCTCAAGTTCATCGGCGAGGCGTTGCCCATAATCTTGGGCGCTCTCGTTTGTGCGCTGTTCACGATAGGGGTAGCAGGCAGATACATGCGATACCTGCATCAGGATCGGTGCAAAGGGCTCACGCCGCCAAGCATTACCACCGACCGCAAGCGCGCCGAGCGTATTGCCATGATAGCTTTGCCTTCTGGCGATGAAGTGCTTACGCTGAGGCTGACCAATTTCGAGATAGTACTGACGCGCCATCTTCAAAGCAGCTTCAATCGCTTCAGAACCTCCACTCACAAAGTAAACATGGCTGATGCCCTCTGGCGCGTGCGATACCAAATGCGATGCAAGCTCTTCAGCCACATGGGAGGTGAAAAAACCGGTATGCGCAAAAGCTAAACGATCAATCTGCGCGTGCATTGCAGCGATCACAGCGGGATGGCCGTGTCCGAGGCAGGAAACCGCCGCACCACCCGAAGCGTCAAGGTAGCGGCGTCCCTGTTGATCGACTAACCAGCAACCATCACCGCTCACGGCTATCGGCGGCGTTTGATGCAGATGACGATGAATGACGTGGGAGTTACTCATGGCTACACGCTACAGGCGCGCCAAATGCTGCGTTGCACCGGCATAAAGCACATCGCGCATCGCCCCGGAGGCTTGCTCATGAAACGCTACAGTCACTGGATCCATATCAAAGCTCGGCCGCGGTGCATGAACAAAATGAAGATAAGCATCCTCACCTCTGACAAGCGCAGCGCAATCCCATTGAGCCACCGTTTGTTTTGTATCAGGAGGCAGAAAATGCATCGATACGCCCATACGACGATCGCTCGACAGATTTGGCCCTGAGCCATGCGCAAGACAATAGTTGTGAATGGACATCTGACCTGCCTTCAGCGGCATTGCAACAGCTGCGGCCTTATCCAAGGCGCTAATCCTTTGGCCGCGCGTTAGCATGTTATCGGGATCGTAAGTGTCTTCATGGTCGAGGGTTTCTCCAAGATGCGTACCCGGTATTACCGACATGCAACCAGCCTCCTCGCTAGCATCTGAAATCGCAAACCAGGCGGTAAGAACTTTTCGACTTGAAAGCCCCCAATAGGTATTGTCCTGATGCCAGTCAACAAACTGCCTCGAGCCGGCGTCTTTGATCCAGAAAATGGTACTCCAGCACAAGATATCAGGCCCAATCAGCTGCTCGACAGGGTCAAGTACTCGAGGATCTCTAATTAATTCGTCGAGCCATTTGAAAAGTAAGAATGCCCGACTGCGCTGACTCGCTTTGAGACTTCCACCTTGCTGAGCTTCAAAACGCTCTAATTGTTGTCTGATTGATACGGCCTCACTCGGCTCCATGACATCAATTGCGGGCACGAAACCTGCGCCATGGTAATGTTTGATCTGCTGATCAGTTAATTTCATCCGAAACGCCTCCTTCGCATCCATGCAGACTAGACCTATTGTCGATGCTCGGACGAGCATTAGCAAGGCTAACCAGAAGTTCTTAAACCAGCAGCAATACCATTAATAGAAATTTGAACAGCAGAGTTGATTTATCCTTAGCCACATGCACCTACTCCTCAGTTGGCTCATCGGCCTGCTTCTCTTCTTGCTTGGACCTGGTTTTGCGCTTGCCCAGTACAAAGCGTCTTATACCGTGCTCAAAGAGCACATTCGGGTGGATGTGAAAGACGATGGCTCAAACCGCTATCAAATGGAGCGAGTCATTCGCATCGACACGCCTACAGGCGTTGAGAAAGAAGGCGAGCAACGCTTTGGCTATGTGGGATCGCTTGAGACCGTTGAGATTCTTGAGGCCTACACCGAAAAGCCGGATGGCACGAGGATTGTCGTGCCTGCCGATCAGATCCGCACCCAAGATGTGGCCGATGACGACGATGGCCGGATTTTTAGCGATCGCAAGCAAAAGATTGTGATCTTTCCCCAGGTTGCCATCGGCAGCAAGCTTTATGTGCGGCTCGATAATCATCACCACACGCCCTACTTTCCGGGGCACTTTTTCATCGGCGAGTTTTTCTCGCCTGCGATTCCTCAGCTTGACTATCGCTTCACGCTGGTCCACGACCCCAAGCTTCCGATCAAGGTGACGGCAAAATCTCATCAGGGCGAGGCTTTGCTAAAAAAGCTCCAAGGCTTTCGTATAAGCGGTGGACAGGTGCCTGCGCAGCCTGAAGATCCACCGGGTTCGATACGCTATGAGTTTTCAGTCGTGCAGCCTGTTGCGATCGCGAGCGAGCGCGCTGAAGTCGATAGCACTGACTTTGCAGCCTGGATCGGTGCGACGAGCTTTGCCGATTGGGGCGCACTGGGCAGAGCCTATCAGGCACGCTCAAGGCCTCACAGTGAAGCCGATGAAGCGATTAGAACGCTTGCTCAATCATTGACTGCCAAGGCTGGTGGCGATCTCGACAAGCTGCGCATCCTTCACGACTGGGTGGCCCAACACATTCGATACCTGGGTGTGTATGTCGGTGCGGGTGGCTTTGTGCCGCGCAAAGCCACCGAGATCTTTGCTACACGATATGGCGATTGCAAAGACCACGTCGCCTTGCTTGAAGCCATGTTGCGTGCGGTAGGCATTGAAAGTTCGCCTGCCCTTATCAACTTAGGCGACGCTTACGGGCTACCCGAACTCGCAGTGTCCAACCCGATCAATCATGTGATTACCTACGTCCCCTCGCTTGATCTTTACGTGGATTCCACCGCGCAGTTTGCAGCCGTAGGTACGCTACCTTCCGAGGATAGCAATAAGCCGGTCATCATCACCGCCACCGGGGAACTCAAACGAACCCCACCCCAGGCACCGACCCGCGATGGGGTTCGTGTGTTAAGCCGCATGGTGATGCTTTCCGATGGCCGCATCAAAGGGGAAAGCACGATGCACTTCAAAGGAAGCTATGCGATTGACTCCCGTCAAGCCTGGCACAAGCGGCAGCACAAGGACCCGCAAAATACCGTGGACTGGATGCTTAATAGGAACAAGGAATCGGGCAAAGGTAGCTTTAAGTACGGCGACCCGCTTGATCTCAACGCCGATTGGGTAGTGACAAGCTTCTACGAACTTGATGAGATCGCCAACCTGCCAGGTAAAAGCGCCTTTACCCTACCCTACGGTTTAACGATGGCGACGATTTTCCATACCTCTGCCTACCGCCAGATCACCGATCGCGTGACACCGTTTAAGTGCGACCTCTATAACATCGACGAACAAACCGAACTCACCCTGCCCGAAAAGATCAAGGTCGACCAATACCCAGCGGATGTCTTTTATAACGTACCAGGTATTCACTACAGCGCAAACTATCACCGCGAAGGTCAGGTGATTCGCGCTACGAGGCGTCTGCTCATTGACTTTAAAAAGTCAGTTTGTGATCAAGCCGATGCGATCGCCTGGGAAAAGGCAAGGCTTGCCATCAGGCGCGATGTGCGGAATCAAGTATTTGTGCGTTGACTTTTAGACCGATTCTCTCCCACAAAGTTTGCTGAGGGTTGCTGTGGGTTGCGCAGTGTTTCAACCATACGACGGCAGAGCTGAAGATGCATATCCGTCAGTGTGCCTTCGGCTGAAGCTTCGATTACAGACTCCATCAATAACAACGCTTGCTCATTGCGTTGCCTGGCATGCAGCAGCGCGCCACGTAATTCGCCGATAAATTGATCCCTCGCATCAATCTCACGGATCAGAGGATCCCAATGAAGCGAGCGGTGGCGTTGAAGCAAATTCTCAATAACACTTGGGTGTGCACTCAAGTACTCCGGATTGAAATCATCCAACTGAAACGCCTTGAGGGCGGGTTCGTCCTGAAGGGCTGCTTCGGTCAGTCGCTCAAATCCCATACTCCAATTCTTGTAAATTCGCTCTTCAATCGATTCGCGCTTGATCACTTGAAAGCCATGATGGCGTTTGTCGCCTTCGATTTTGGCGAGCAGTGTTTCTACTGTCTCCGCCTCGCCCTCTAGTGTTTGCAGGAAGGTTCCATTGGCGTACATCAACATGCCCGTGACACCGAGGGCTGGGTTACTTTTCTTGCAATGTTCTAAAAGATCCACCAAGCCCCTTGCGGAAAAGGGATCGGTTTCGCGGCTTAAGTAGGTCACTCGAAGCATTTGCTGAACTCCAGTAAGATTTCGATTAGTTGAGATCTCGAATCGATTCGAGGCCTTGGGATCCACAGATAGCTAGACGTACAAGCTAACGAAGCAATGTGGTATGAAGGGTGAAGCCCAAGCGTTTCGCTCTACCTTAAGGGTTAATAATGACCCTAGTATTTGCCCTAGTTCGTTATACGACTTAACGCGTGAAATTTCGATCATGGTAGGACGCATAAAGACCAAACTTCGACAAGTCAGGTTCGATGCAAACACCGCACAACCAACGCTAACGCCCGTTTGTCCACTCTGCGGCCGTGAAATACCACTTGCTCAGCGAGACGCTCATCATTTGACGCCTAAGTCTCATGGGGGCAAGGCTACCGAGACACTTCACCGAATTTGCCACCGTCAAATACACGCACTTTTTACAGAAGCTGAGCTTGCAAGAAACCTGAACACCATGGAAGCCTTAAGAACTCAGCGTGAGCTCATGGCTTTTATCCGTTGGGTCCGTACGAAACCAAATGACTTTTTTGAAAAGACTAGAAAAAGTCAAAGGCTTAAATCAATGTAAATCTGAGCCGGCTGCAACGCGTGCCGGGCTCGAGCGCGTCAATGCTTCATGCGCCGAATAAACAGAAATATGATGGTCATCATGCACATTCCACTGAATTGGAATATGATAAGCATCATGCCAAACGCACCGACTAAAAAAGAGCTGAGCCACTCCCGAATCGTAGGCGTGGCTTCGCGCGCCATTCGTCGTGCCGGCTATCGAGGCGCCGGCGTTGCTGACATCATGAAAGAGGCAGGTCTTACACACGGTGGTTTTTACGCCCATTTCAAATCCCGCGATGGCCTGCTCGTCGAAGCAATGGAGCATGCTGGTCTCGATAACCTCGGCTCATTGACCGACGGTGTAGAGCGCCGCGTTAGTCAAGGCGTCTCTCGCTTTCGTGCGCTGGTTGAGACCTATTTGAATGACATTCATATGGAGCGAAGCGAACATGGCTGTGTTGTCGCTTCACTGGTATCAGAGATGCCACGCCAGAGCAATGCCGTTCGCAAAGAGGCCTGCAGACGAGTCGACGCGATGCTCGCTCTGGTGCAGTCGGTATTGCCAAATGAAACTGATAAATCCGCAGCGCCGATGGTCACAGCCACCATGATTGGCGCCTTACAAATCGCTCGCACGCTAGGTGGTAGAGCCGGTCGCAAGATCTTGGCACAAGCACGGCAGTCGTTGATCGATATTTACGATCGCCCAAGTCACCACTAAATTCACCGATGAAGAGGGCCGCTCTAGCGGCACGTTTACATGGCACTTAGCGAATCTCCCCCGACGACTTCGGGCCCCGAAGCACCCGAGCGCAGTTCCTCGCCATGGCCAACATTTTGGATTGCATCGAGCGCGGTCTTTTTGGTCGCACTCGACACGACGATGTTGTTTGCGGCCTTTGATGCGCTTAGGCGAAGCTTCGAGAACACCGCTGCAGCTGAGCTTTCTTGGGTGTTAAATGCGTACACGGTTGTTTATGCAGCAATGCTCATCCCATCTGGCGGATTGGCCGACGCTTACGGGCGACGGCGGATTTTTAGACTAGGCTTAGCTGTGTTCATCGGTGCTTCGCTGGCCTGCGGTGCTGCACATACCGTGGGCTGGCTGATTGCCGCGCGTCTTGTTCAGGCACTTGGCGCAGCCCTACTAACGCCAGCATCGATGTCTATCGTGTTAGCAGCATTCCCCATCGAAAAGCGTGCTGTGGCTGTGAGCCTTTGGGGTGCTGTTGGAGGTCTCGCTGCGGCTGTAGGGCCGAGTCTGGGCAGTTGGATAACCCACCAGGCGGGCTGGCCCTGGGCGTTTTACATCAACATACCAGTTGGTTTGTGGGCACTTTGGCGCAGTGCAATAACCATCGAAGAAGCGGTCAAGCCAGCTCAGCGAAAGCGCCTAGACATTGTTGGCCTTTTGCTGCTGATGACGGCAGTGGGCTCGTTAGCCCTAGCAATTGTGGAGAGCGGAGAGGGTCGATGGAGTCGACAAACACTTTTACTCATGGGAACTGGTGGGCTCCTTACCGGGGTAATCTTTGTGCTCTGGGCACGATCACGCGAGCATGCATTGATCGACTTGGCGCTCTTCAAACATCGCACCTATAGCTTCGTGAATGCAGCTACGCTGGTATTCGGTATCGCTTTTTCAATGATGTTTCTTTGCTTTTTTTTCTTCATGCTTGGTGTGTGGCACTACTCGCTACCGCTAGCGGGCCTTGCAGTAACACCCGGTCCTTTGATTGTGATGCCAACAGCCATCTTGACAGGAAGACTCGCATCACGACTTGGACATCGTCGCTTTCTAGTCGGCGGTTCAATGCTCTATGCTGCAAGCACGCTCTGGTTTTTTTGGGTCCCTGGTAATGAGCCAAACTATTTGTTGCACTGGCTACCCGGTCTGGTCATGAGCGGCGTTGCAGTTGGCTTGGTGCTGCCGTCCTTGTCAGCGGCCGCCGTAAACCGCCTACCTGCCGAGCATTACGCTGTAGGAAGCGCAGTCAATCAAGCCACCCGCCAGATCGGCTCTGCAATAGGCGTTGCACTCACCATTGCGCTACTTTCGCACCCAGACTTGCAACGCTCCGACTTCAATAGCTTTTATTTGTTACACGCAGCGCTGGCTTTGGCCACAGGACTTTTGTGCTTACCAGTCGACACAAGACCACGTACGTGATCGGCATGATAGACCCGACCGTGATCGCTGTAAAAACTTTCAAGTCCTGAGCATGTCGACGTGAGCATTAGCCTCGAATCTTTCTTGATGATCCCAAAGCTCCCGATAAATACCCTGCTCATTTAGGAGCGATCTATGCGCACCCCATTGCACGACTTGTCCTTTGTCAAATACCAAAATCCAATCAGCTTTGGCTGCGTCAAACAACCGATGGGTCACAAGTATCGTACTCCTTCGATCTGATAATTGGAGCAAAGTATGCATGACTGACTTTGCCGTGCTGGTGTCAAGCGCACTCGTAGGTTCATCAAGCACGAGCAGACTTGGCTTGCGGATGATCGCCCTTGCTATCGCGATACGTTGGCGCTGCCCACCTGAACAACTGTCAGCCGAGACGATAGTCTCCGCACCTAAAGGAAGACTCGCAATCCAATCAGACAAGCCCGCAGCAAAGGCTGCGTGGGCAATCTCCTGATTTGTTGCACCCAGGCAACCAGTCTTTATGTTTTCTGCAATGGTTCCATGAAAGAGTAGGCTGTCTTGGAACACAGCACTTGTTTGGGCCCAGTATCGCTCAAGCCCGATTGAATCAAGGGCTTTGCCATCCACCAAAACCCTCCCGCGCTGAGGCGTGAGCAAACCGAGCAACAGTTGAATCGCCGTACTTTTCCCTGACCCGCTTCCACCCACAAAAGCAGTCAACTTCCCGGCGGGTATCTCAAAGCTCAAGTCTCGAATCTGATCAATATGATCGGCGCCCGCCACAGCATATTGGGTATTCGGATAGCTGAAGTTCACACTTTCAAAGCGAATTGAAGGTGATCTGAAAGCGTCCTCTTTCCGCAAGTCACTGGCCCTTGCCTCAAGGATTGGGAAATTTTCCGATTGATCCAAACATTGTGAACTGCCCGCCACCGTTCCACGAAAACTAGGCATGGACTGAAACTCTTCAACCCGCCGCATACTAGCCGATACCCCAACCAGCCTCGAAATCGATGTTGCAAACGAGTAGGCATGGGTTGCTAGCGCTGCAAACAGCAAATAAAAGGAGACAAGCGCCCCAGTGGTGATCTGGCCTTCGGTCAGCATCCAACAGCCACATGCAAGGACGATAACATCGATAAACTCCACAGCAATCCATGGCACGCGATTACTGAAGTAGCTGTAAACGTTATACCGCTTTGTAGCGACTTGGATTTCTTCATTCAACTTTTGAAAGCGACTAGTTACATACCGCCCCAATCCAAACACACGGATTACCAGATGATTCGATAGGGTTTCCCATAACTGGCCGGAGAGTTTGCCGTGAGCTTGCTTCGAATCGTAGCTTGCCTGCTCAGCAAGCGGGGTGAGGATACGCGGACCTATTGGTATCGTCGGCACAAGTAACACCAAGCCCAAAATGGCAAGCCGCCAGTCTGTTAGGAATAACATAATCAGTGCGATCATCACACCAAAAAAGCCGGTCGCGATATACCCAAGCGACCACAAGGCTGACTCCAAACCACCTGCGTCATTTATAATTCTAGATATAAGATCGCCGTGATTCGAAGATCTAATAGCGGAAAGGTCGAGAGTCTGGACCCTTAAGTACAATCGCTTGCGTAGTTCAGCCGGCATGACCGCACAAAGTCCAGACAAGAGATATTCGTGCATGCTGCCACAAATACTTGAAATCACTGCGGCGCCGAATAGCAGACCCAAAATGACGACCATAAGATCGATCCGTGACTGCAGGATTGCATCGTCAATCAAGCTTGTGAAGGCTAAGCGCTGCGCCATTTGCAAACCAAGCTCTACCATCATCAGGATTAACACAGCGCTTACAGCACGGCGATGCGGCCGAAAAATCGGCCACAGACTTTTCGCGAGTGTGAGAACCCAGGTGAATCCGGGTTTCAACGTCAAAACCTAAGATAACTTGATGTTGTTACGACGAATCACATCAGCAAATCGTGTAGAGACCGTTCTAAGGTATGTCGTCAATTCCGCTGCGGATCGAAAGTCAGGCTCCACTGATATGGTGGTCATGGTTTGCTTGACAGCCTCACTTGGCATCGATCTTTCCAGAATGCCGGCTAAGCGCTCGATGATCGCAACGGGGGTATTGGCCGGTACCATCACCCCAAGCCACGCGCCAAGATCAAATCCACTAAGCTCGGGTAACTTAGCGAACGGCATGACACCCTGTGTCATCGTACTGCCTTTCTCAAGTGACACGCCGTAGGCCTTAAGCTTTGCGCTTTTAACCAACGGCATCGTTGATGCGGCAGTCTCGATGCAGTAAGTAATCTGACCGCTCATTACATCGGTAAGCGCAGCAACACTGCCTTTGTAGGGCACATGTAAGGCCTGCACCCCCGCCGCGGCGTTGAAGGCTTCGGCAATCAGGTGGGCCGTTGCGCCGGTACCTGAGGATCCAAAACTATACTTGCCAGGGGCAGACTTAAGCAGCGCTATAAATTCACGTAAATCTTTTGCTGGCACGGCTGGTGAAGTCACAAGCACATAAGGGGACATGCCGATCATCGCCACAGGCGCGAGATCTTTCACCGGATCGTAGGGAACCTTTTGGAGCAAGGGCGCAATTGACATCGGGCCACTTGAAGCGGCTAAGATGGTGTAGCCGTCAGCTGCTGCTTTAGCCACGGCATCTGTTCCAATCGTGCCGCCTGCACCGGCCTTGTTCTCGACAATCACAGGAACGCCAAGCCCTTTTGAAATTTCTTGGGCAGCCACACGACCTGCCAAATCCGTGGCTTGACCAGGGGGCCACGGGACAATCATTTTCAACGGCCGCGATGGGTATGTCTGTGCAAGAACACCACCAGTACCTAATGCCGCAGAAGTCGTGCCAACCAGTGCAGCACTTAGGATTCGTCGTCTATGCATGCTTGTATCTCTCCAATCGTAAAGCGAACATGGTACCGATCTAAAACGTAAAACCAGCCCCGGATTTTTAATCACCTAATAGAAAATTTGCAAAGCGACCTTGGATGGTCGATCCGGATGTCTCGTCCTTGAGTTGCACCCCACTGAGGCGACGGCTCAAAGCCTCGCTCACCAAATAATATAATTTGTCGGCTGCCTCTTCATAGGGCAGCCCAGCCGGGCGAATATTAGAAATGCAGTTACGACGCTCATCGGTTAATCCAACGCGAGGCGCCCAAGTCATGTACAGCCCCATGCTATCGGGCGAACTCAATCCAGGACGTTCACCAATCATAACAACCACTACCTTTGCAGCCATCAATTCACCAATTTCATCGCCAATCGCCACCCTGCCCTGCCGCACGATGACAAGGGGCGCACATCGCAACGGGTGCTTGATCAAATGCTTGTGCATCGCTTGTAACAATGCTACGGCACTCGACTCAATAGCCAAGGCAGATAGGCCATCAGCAATGACAAAGGCCAGATCGTAGTTTGCACCACGGTAGCCTTCAGCGCGAGACTGCAACAGCAGCTTTGAGCGGGCTGAAAGTCTGCGTCCAAGATCAGGACGCTGCAAGTACATTGCACGGCTTTCGGCCGCACTTTCCACAACCACGCATGGTTCAAACAAACGCAGATCGTTTACGGATGCGGCTAAACCGTCCCCATTCAAGTCGTGGTGTACGGCATCACGAGCGCGCGCATGATCGAGTTGGAAGGCCAGTTGCTGTTGGGTTGGAAGGCTAACACCGGTACGGCCTAGTGCAATACGGCCAGGCGTAAACTTCCGCAACAATTGCCAGGGATTATTGACGACGATTGATTGGCGCTTACTTTCCGTCATATAGCTCGGAACGTTATCATCAGGATATCTTTAATACAGCGTTCGCAAAACGAGGTGGTATCTCATCATTGAGCTCGACTTGCGGACTGTCGCGAAGGATTGCCATCTTGTGCAGCCAGGCCTCAAACTCAGGAGCGGGTCTTAAGTTAAGCACCCGCCGCGCGTATAAGGCATCATGGAACGACGTTGTCTGATAATTGAGCATGATATCGTCTGAGCCCGGTACACCCATGATGAAATTGCAGCCTGCAGTTGCGAGTAGTGTCAGCAATACATCCATGTCATTTTGATCGGCCTCAGCATGATTTGTATAACAAATATCACAACCCATCGGCAGCCCCATTAACTTGCCGCAAAAGTGGTCTTCCAAGCCCGCTCGAACAATTTGCCTGCCATCATATAAATACTCCGGACCAATGAAACCGACGACGCTGTTGATCAGCAAGGGTTTATAGCGTCGAGCCACCGCATAGGCTCGCGCCTCGCAGGTTTGTTGATCCACACCATGGTGTGCGTTGGCCGATAGTGCACTGCCCTGACCTGTTTCGAAATACATAAGGTTATGGCCGAGCGTGCCCCTCCCAAGCGATAAGGCTGCGTCATGTGCCTCGGCCAAAAGCGCCAGATCAATACCAAAGCTACGGTTGGCAGCCTCAGTGCCCGCTATCGATTGGAATACCAAATCGACCGGCGCACCGCGCTCAATTGCTGCGATCGTGTTCGTGACATGCGTTAATACGCAAGATTGGGTCGGGATATCGTAGTGGCGAATGACTTCATCGAGCATATGAACAATACGAATGACTTGTTGTACGTTATCGCTCGCTGGGTTGATGCCGATGACGGCATCGCCTGCGCCATACAACAAACCGTCAACCATGCTCGCCGCAATACCGGTGGCATCGTCAGTAGGATGATTCGGCTGAAGTCGAGTTGCAAGTCGATCGGCTAAGCCGATCGTGTTTCGAAATTGCGTGACTACACGGCATTTTTTTGCTACCAAGATCAGGTCTTGGATCCGCATAATTTTTGAGACAGCTGCAACCATTTCGGGTGTCAGGCCGGGTGCGAGTGCGCTTAGCGTTATCTCGTCAACAAGGTCTGACAAGAGCCAGTCCCGAAAATCACCCACCGTCATATGTTGCACTGATGCAAATGCCTTTGCATCATGTGTATCAATGATCAGACGCGTGACTTCGTCACTTTCGTAGGGGATAACCGATTGTTGTAGAAATGTTTTAAGTGGCAGTGCCGCCAACGTCATTTGCGCTGCAACGCGCTGTTCGGCATGGGTAGCCCCAACCCCGGAAAGATAATCACCTGATCGCGGCGGCGTCGCTTTGGCCAGTAGGTCCTTGAGATCCGCAAATCGATAGCTACGAACGCCAATGGTGTGCGTGAATTGACTCATGATAGTAGTCTATATCGCCGATAAGCATGACGCTAGCTTGCCGTTGAAACCGACTTGAGACGAAACCATAACCAGCTGTTCATCGAGCCATAAGGAAACTTTATGTTTGAAGTCATTCCATCGAATTCGAGTTGCGGCGCAACGATCCAAGGTTTGGACTTGCGCCTTCCACTATCTGCAGCGCTATTGAGTCAATTTCGAAAGATTTGGTTGACCCATCAGGTCATCGCAGTTATCGGGCAGGATTTAGCGATTGCCGACCTAGAACGTATCACGCTTCAACTTGGCCCTCGAAGCGAAGATCCATTTATTGCACCCATCCCAGGCCATCACCATATTGTAGAAGTCCGGCGCGAAGCCCATGAAAAGACCAAGCTTTTTGCCGAAAATTGGCACTCCGATTGGAGTTTTCTACCCCGACCACCGGCTGCAACTGCGCTCTATGCCTGCGTAATTCCACCAATCGGCGGCGACACACAGTTCGCGAATCAATATGCAGCCTGGGAGCGCATACCGCGAGCGCTAAGAGACGCCGTCGGATCGCGAAACGCTATTCATTCTGCACGTCGCGGCTATGCACCCGATGGTGCCTATGGTGAGAACGATAGGGCGATGGGCCGATCGATGGCTATAAGCTTTAGCTCTAGTGCGCGCAAAACGCAAACCCATCCGATTAAACGCGTACACCCTGAGACCGGTAAAGCCGCTTTATTTGTAAGCCCGGCATACACCATCGGTATTGAGAACATGCCCGACGATGAAGCTCATGATCTGCTCGAACAACTGTTCGAGCACATGGCTTCCGAAGAGGTCATTTACCGTCATCGATGGGAAGAAGGCACGCTATTGATTTGGGATAATCGTTGCCTGGTCCACAGAGCAACAGGAGGCTATGATGGGTATCGAAGATTACTTCAACGAGTCACGATTGCCGATACGACAACTGCCCATGCATGAAGCTGCCCTATGAAACTTCAGGATCTTGATACCCCTGCAGCGCTGATCGATATGCAACGCATGACGTTTAATCTTCAACGCATGCAGCAACGAACGCGCCTCTTAGGGGTGAACTTTCGCCCCCACGTCAAGACGAGCAAATCAATCGATATCGCTAAGCTGCAATTAGCCGCCGGTGCAAAGGGAATTACTGTTTCTACTTTAAAAGAAGCTGAGCAATTTTTCGAAGCTGGTATTAAAGATATTCTTTATGCCGTTGGGATTGTCGAATCAAAATTATGGCAAGCCGCCAAACTCATCGAAAAGGGTTGTGACCTAAAACTTATTACCGATAATTCGGATACTGCAGCTGCGCTCGCCGCGTTTTCTGCACGACAGGGCGTTCCCCTCGAAGTATGGATTGAAATCGACACGGACAATCATCGATCTGGTGTCAATCCTGAAAATGATGAGCTACTCGCGATCGGGAAGCTACTTAACCAGGGCAGGCTACGACTTGGCGGTGTCATGACCCATGCAGGCTCGAGCTATGAGTTAAATACGCCAGAGGCGTTGGCAGGTTTAGCAGAACAAGAGCGCTACCTCTGCTTAAAGGCAGCCAACCGCCTGCGTGCCGCAAACATAGCCTGCGATCAGGTGAGTGTTGGTTCAACACCGACAGCGCTTTCGGCTCAAGGTCTTGAGGGAGTGACTGAGGTTCGGGCCGGGGTGTATATCTTCTTTGATCTAGTCATGGCAAATGTAGGCGTGTGTCAGCTCGACGATATCGCGCTTAGCGTACTCACTACGGTGATCGGGCATCAAAGGGAAAAAGGCTGGGCTATTGTGGATGCCGGCTGGATGGCCATGAGCCGAGATCGCGGAACCCAAAAACAAACGATTGATTATGGCTATGGACAGGTATGCGACCTCAACGGTCAACCAATCCCCAACTATCAACTGATAAGCGCAAACCAGGAGCACGGCATCATTAGTGAGCAAAGTGGTCGTCATGCGCTCGATATAAGTACTCGCTTTCCGATAGGGACTCGGCTGAGAATACTACCGAACCACGCTTGTGCGACCGGTGCACAATTTCCTGCCTATCACACCGTCATCAGCAATGGGAGCGCTGAACTTGAAGTCGGCCCAACGTGGCAACGCTTCTACGGTTGGTAGTTTTCCGTACTCTTTCTGTAACGTTACACACCATAATCATGAATGACGTTCAGGATCAAGAGTGTATTCATCAACGATCGATCGAATGATCCAACTATTCCATCGACTGATCGATGGGTGTTTGGATTTGCAGCGACTGTCTAAAGTCATTGCGTTTGGAGGCATTTAATGGTTCGCGACAACACACTTGAAACCTGGGAACGTGAAGAATCTGAGGTACGAGCTCGATTGGCTGGCCCTGGGCCACTGCCTCGCGATGAGATTATCGCTTTGAGCGGCCTTGAAATTTTTCAAGGCATCTTTGAGGGGCGCTTTCCCTCGCCCCCGATTGGCGATACCTTAGATTTCATACCGATCCAGATCGCACTCGGCTTTGCGATCTTTCAAGGACGACCTCAGCCTGAACACTACAACCCACTTGGTACTGTCCACGGCGGATGGTTTTGCACGATTCTTGACTCTGCAATGGGTTGCGCAGTCCACTCGACGTTACGGCCCAAAAAAGCCTACACCACCTTGGAGCTAAAGGTGAATATGGTGCGCGCGTTGACGCAAGCTGTTTCGCTCGTACGTGCCGAGGCAAAAGTGATCCATGTAGGCCGCCAAGTCGCAACCGCTGAGGGACGCATCGTAGATGCGGAAGGAAAAGTCTACGGCCATGCAACAACGACTTGTATGATCTTTGAGCAGCCAAGCGCTTAGCTGCTTGATAAGCACATGTTTTAACAGCTGAAATAAGCAACGGCAATGCTGGCCTCTACGACAAGTCGAATCGATGGCAAGCGTTTAAAACATTTCAGCTCGGACTTGCTTTGTTACAAATGCTTATCCTTTTATGGGCTAAATTGTCATACAAAACGCTCACAGCAGGAGGTTTCATCCTAGGATACCGATGCGCAAATTGGCGCAATCCATAGCGATCAAATGACATATAGGGAGAGAAAAATGGCTGCTGTCGTACTACAAGTTGTATCACGCCCTTTACCAGGCGCAGACATGAGTGTTGTCATTGGCAATATGAAGGAAGCTGCCGAGCTGTGGCGAAAACATGGCGCCGAGGTAAAGTGCTACACGGTTTCCGCAGGTGAAGTAGGTAATATCGTATTTGCTGCGCGCTGGGATAGTTACACCGCCTACGGACAAACGCTTGATGCGATGGTTGGCGAACAATCCATTCAAGCACTCATGGCAAAAATTAATGCTTCGGGAACAGCTGAATGGGTAAGAAGCAATCTCGCAAGAGAGTTGCCCGTTTAAAGCGTTTACAAGATCTTCGCACACCCTATGAAAACTCGTCGCCAGGTGCATCGCCACTTGGCTGCGAACAGATTCTTTTGGTCAAGCGGTTAGCCTTAGCCGCCTTGCCCGCCCTCACAAGCAAGCCGTCTTGTCCTTGCATTTGACCCTCACTACCTGCGTAGGAAATGAGGCGATTGCCGATTTTTCCGTCGGGCTAGTCATGGCCCAATGACCCTTTGCGTATTGTTTTTCAACATACTTTTCATAGTGGAAGGCAATCGTCTGAATGGACCACCAAGCGCTCAAGCAGAGCAATAATGTGACACCGGCAGCCGATAGTCGATGAATACACTTAGCCATGAAGCACTCCTAACTTTGGTATGAGATGTACTCATGCTAAGTGCTCAGTGGCTCAAACCATGAGCCACCAATGATCATCAAGTAGAAATTGTCGACATCTCAAGGCTTGCAATTGCCTGCAAACGCTCACTTGCAAGCGCTCTAAGACCTGTTGGTGGACTTTTTGATAATTTTTCAAGCGCTTCAAGCGCGAGCGCCCTAGCTGCAGCCACATCACCACGAGCCATGCATATCGCTGCCCTTGCGTGCAGCCGTTCGTGCGGCTCCTCGATGCCATCTGTGTATACCTCCATCCAACGCTGCGCTGCATCTGCGTCACGGCTCTGTTGCGCAAGATAGATAGCGATCGGCAGGGTCAATCCAACGCGAAAAGCTCGAGGGTAAGCCGCAAGTCCTCCGTCATGTAGGTCTTTGGCAAGGAATTCAAATCCTCTAAGCGCAGCTTGACGGTCGGGCCGGTCGTCAATTACCTGTGCAGCAAGAAGAAGCGCAGACGTTTTCAAGACAGCCAGCTTAGATTCTCGTGCAATCTTCTGAAGATTTTCTAAATCCCATTGCCGTGGACGATGCCCAGAAAAGTTTCGACCGATAATCGCAGCAAGTTGCAATCGTTGTAGTGCTCGTGCATCACTGCGCAGCAATTGCCAAAGCTGGCCGCCATCAGAAGCAAACCCACCGGTTTGCAAGGGAATCAAGGTTGCGACCCCGATGGCCAGCGACATGAGACCGACTTGGAAAAGGAAAACTGATTCCAATCCACTCAAGTAGGGATACATAATTAAGGTAACCAGGGCTACTGAGGCACTCGATAAGGGGCCGCCAGCCACAGTCCATATGGCCTGCCTAGGTTCAAGAGGACTACCCGCCCTAGGTATGGCGACTGCAAGTCCTCCCCAGGTTGAACGGTGACGATTTATTGAGCATCGCAACCTACCTGCCTCGAGTTCTAATTGCAAAGGACCTGAAAACAGCATCAGCGGCAATAGGCCAGAAGATACGGCACCGGTCATGTGGCCAAGCTCATGAATCGTGATTGCGACCCAAGCCGCAACAAGCCAGCCAGCGATCACCAAAGGCCAATTGTTGCTCGATTGACTCAACAAGTCGTTGGCAAGACCAGCATTGATAAGCCCCGACAAACCGACATAAGCAATAAGCCCACCGGCAGAAGCTGCAAGTAGCATCACGAGCCATGACCGCTGGGATGCCATACTTGCGACAACTGGCGGATGTTTTAGTGCCAAGTCTGGATTCATGCCTATCGGCTCAGCTTTACAACGAAATGGATTTCATACTTACATTGTAAGTTTTGTTAACTAATCAATCAAGTCATGTGCGTCAACAATCCAAAGCCTTCCTCACGATGGATCGGTAGCGATGGACACTTTGCTTTGATCGGCGGTGGCGAAATCTAGATGTAGTTTTGACGAACATATCAACATCTCGGCTTTAATCATGAAACGTTTCACACATCGATTCAGAATCCTGAGCCGGCCTCGCTCTCAGTACATAGGTTATTTGCTATGCCTATGGTTGCTACAAGCCCATGGTTCAACCCATGCTCAAGGGTCTGATAACAACGCCAAGAATCCACTTGTCTTGGCCCAACACCCGGATGCTATTCGGGCTGGTTATATGGTTCTAGAACGTGGAGGTACTGCTGCCGATGCAGCCGTTGCGATTCAGGCGATGCTGGGACTCGTTGAACCACAGTCTTCCGGCCCAGGCGGAGGAAGCTTGTTACTCTACTGGGATGCCAAACAACATCGGCTTCACGCATTAGATGGTCTAGCAATGGCGCCGGGAAAAGTCAGTGAGGACCTTTTGCTGGATTTCGATGGATCGCGTATCTCGATCGAGTCAGCATCTCGAGGCGGCCGCAGTGCAGGCGTGCCGGGCACGATGCCGCTACTGGAAGTCATGCATAGACGCTGGGGACGCTTGCAATGGTCAACACTTTTTGACCACGCCATTGAACGCGCGCAAGAGGGCTTCAACGCTTCAGTCTATCTTGAATCAGTCCTCAGGCAGAGCCGATCAGCTGGACCATCCTATGCAATCGATCAAGTTTTTTTATTCGACCTTAGGGCGGGCGATAGGCTCACAAATCATGAATACGCGCACACGCTCAGGCAATTTGCTCAGCAGGGATACCAGGGATGGCTCATGCAAGGTGGCGCTGAGACGATGATTTACGCTCTCAAGGGACAAGGCATCGAGAGTCAACTCAATAGATCGGACTTTATAACTTATAAAGTTATTGAAAGAAACCCCCTTTGTTCGATGATATTTTCAGTTACGATCTGCAGCTTTCCCTCGCCATCATTTGGCGGGCTTGCAGTACTTCAAACCCTAAAAATTCTTGATGCCCTCGAACTTCAATCACCGCTATCGTGGAACTTTCTAGACGAGCGATTTGTTCATCAATACATCGAGGCTGCCCGTCTAGCAACTGCGGACCGAAGACAATGGTTAGGTGATCCCGACTTTGTTAAAGACTTCAGCGACGACCTACTCGCTCAGGCGTATGTTCAGGAGCGTGCTGCAATCATTGGCAGTCGCGCTCTAGAGAAGGTTCAACCCGGCCTGCCAAATCTACTAAAGGTGGGCATCCTTGACGGCGAGCGAGCCAACGATGCACTGGCGCATGGAGCAACGAGTCACTTCACAGTCATTGACGTGGAGGGCAACATGGTTGTCATCACAACGACGATCAATTTGAATTTTGGCTCCCGGGTTGGCGCCGGAGGTTTTTTTATCAATAATATGATGAGCAACTTCACAAGCAATTTGCAAGAAGCACCCTTTTATGCCGTCGAAGCTCGAAAAGTAAATAAGCAAGCTGGCGCTGCCAACAGCGTCGATAGCCATAAGCGCGCTTACACATCCATGGCGCCCCTAATCGTGTTTGACTCACAACACCAACCAATTGCCGCATTTGGTGCTGCCGGAGGTGGCCCAATTGTCGATTTTCTCGCAAAGAGCTTGATTGGATTTTTGAAATCCAAGAAGAGTTCACAAGAGCTTGTAGCCGAGGCAAACCTAAGCGCCTCAACAGGCACACCCGTTTTCGAAGCTGGGCGCTGGCCCAAGGACATACTGACGTCTCTCCAGCATCGAGGTCACAAACTCAGAGAGGCGCCACTGCTGAGCGGAAAAGTTATTGTTATAAAGTCCGATAAAACTTGGGCAGGTGCTGCCGATCCAAGGCGATTGCCTTGAGCTTCGTATTGGTGTCCCAAGTACCTCTGCCTTCCGATCAACTGAGAATCTTACAGTCCAAGCGTTTTCTTCGCTTCAGCGAGGATTTTCATCGACTCGCCATGATTGCCTGCTTTGTGAGCCGCCTCACCATCGGTCCTCAACTTTTTGACCTTGGCCATGTCAGACTCGCTAAGCTTTGGACTCGAAGCAAGTTTTGCGTCGATGGCCTTCATCTCGCCAGGGCATCCGTGAGCGTAAGCAGCTCCGGTCAAACAACTCAGCAATAGAGAAATTGAAAACTTTTTCATGGCAAAGCTCCAGAAAGAAAGTAAACACCACTGAAATTAGTAGTTCCGGGAGCGTACGCCAATTCTCGGGAGCAAGTAAAAGACCCCCGAGGTTTTTGGGATTTCGAGCTGAGCGACGCTTGCCAGCCCATCTGATACACACTGAGCCCGCAGCATCACCTCATGCTTGACTGAAGATGATGACTAAGGACATTTACGAAAAGGCTAGTTTTAATTACTGGATCTATCCGAGGCATTGGCGCGGAAGCTGCAGTGCGAGCAGCACAGGCGGGGTGGGTTGTTGCCGTGAATAATCAGACCCGAGCCGATGCAACGCATAGGCTCAGCGCATGAAGTAGCACGTGCAATCGTATGGCTGCTGAGTGATGGGGCAAGTGATTGCACCGGCAGCGTGCTCGACGTGACCGGTGACCGGTGGCCGCTAGTCCATAATGTCGCACCCTCAATTCGCGAAGTAACTGCGGATGAAGATTATTCAAAACGATGTCACTTAAGCCTTACTCCGATCCTGAGTCTTACTTCGATCTCTCAACAGGAGCGCCGTCTTGGTCCATGCCTTAGTCATTTTTATCTCTGCCTTTTTAATTTTTTTGGTACAACCTTTAATCGCCAAGCAAATCTTGCCCTGGTTCGGTGGATCAGCGGCAGTATGGACAACTTGCCTGCTATTTTTCCAGAGCGCACTTCTTGCAGGTTACGCTTATGCCCACGCGCTCACACACTTCTTACCCTTAAAGCGACAGGTACAGATACACAGCATCCTGCTGCTCTGTGCGCTTGTATTCATGCCCATTATTGTTGCTGACGCCTGGCGACCAGGTGGATCGGAAGATCCGATTCTGCAAATTGTCTTGCTCTTAATTGCAACGATCGGCTTACCTTATTTCTTGCTATCAACCACGACCCCCTTAGTTGGCGCCTGGTACTGGAAGCGGTTTCAATCAGCGGCGCCCTATCGGCTTTTTGCACTATCAAACGCTGCATCGCTACTTGCTCTCGTTGGATTTCCGTTTTTCATTGAACCAAACTTTGGAAATCGAGAAACAGCCTGGATCTGGTCAGCCCTGTTTACGATGTTTGCAATCTTATGCGGCTTGATGGCGTGGCAGACCTGGTTTGCGGTCAAGGCGAAGTCCGCCGATGAGACCAGACACAGTTTAGATACAAGTGCGTTGGAAGCGTCGTCATCCGACGCAGTGACCCAAGGCAAAGGCGGCTGGATTTCGTGGATGGGCTATTCTGCGATGGGATCTGCCGTATTGCTCGGTGTCAGCAGTCACCTTACCCAGAACATTTCATCTGCACCGCTTTTGTGGGTGCTCCCACTAGCGCTTTATCTCCTCACCTTCATCATCAGCTTTGACCATCCACGTTGGTACCGACGGTCGATCTTCTTTCCTCTGGGCGCTATTGCACTTCCTGCTATGGCCTGGCTGGCTGACTCCCTTGATCTAGCGCTTGCCGCTCCCGTTTACTCGTTTGGACTTTTTGTGATTTGCATGGTGTTTCATGGCGAACTGTATCGATTGCGACCAGAGCCCCAACGTCTAACGCAGTTTTACCTGGCGATGTCGGCGGGTGGGGCTGTCGGGTCTCTGCTTATGGCGGTGGTCGCACCGATGCTAATGGATGGATACTACGAATTCCATATCGTACTGATTATTGCCTCAATGCTAGGCCTCACGTTGATTCGAGCGTCTGCCAACAGGCTAGCGTTGGTATTGAGCGCTACGGTCCTCGCATCCGTCGTTGGCTTAACCTGGCGATTTGTAGACCATTACAACGAGGGTGTTCGGATGATGGCTCGCGATTTTTATGGTGTTGTGCGAACCAGAGACCGAGAGGCGGGCGGCGAGACATTCAGAAACCTCATTCATGGCTCGATCGCTCACGGCGGGCAGTTACAGAGGGACAATCTTCAAATGACGCCATCGAGTTACTTTGGACCCGATTCTGGCTACGGTCGAACCTTCGCAAGCCTACCGTCCGGCCCTAAGCGAATTGGTGTTATAGGCCTTGGAGCGGGAGCCTTGGCAGTCTACGCTAATGCCAACGACCACTGGGTCTTCTATGAGATTTCTCCGGCAGTAGTTCAAGCAGCGAAAACCGAGTTTAGTTTTTTAAAGGAGATGAAGGCACCTTACGAATTGGTTATTGGTGATGGACGCTTGGCACTAGAACGAGAAGCACCGAGGCAGTTTGACATTATCGCAATGGATGCCTTTGCAGGTGATTCGATCCCCACCCATTTCTTGACGAAGGAGGCCATGGCACTTTATGTGAAGCACCTCAAGCCAGATGGGGTGATTGTTTTTCAAGCCACCAATCGATTTGTCAATCCAATGCCAGTGATTAAGCAACTAGCTGATCATTTCGGGTTCCATGCCATGCTCGTTTCGGACTCTCCCGATTTTGACGCTGGCCCTCAATATTGGCTATCGTCCACGGACCAAGTGATTGTGACTCGCAACAAAGCACTGCTTGAGCATGAGCGGCTCCGCGATGTGGTCCGAAGTATCGAACCAATTCCTGGGCTTAAGCTTTTTACCGATGACTACATTAATCTACTAAAAATTCTTAAGCATTAAGTCTTGAATAACAATGAAGTGTTCTCAAATACTTGCTGCTACATTAGGCGATAGCCCAGGCCTCGAGACGCGGTTCGCTTTGAGATGCTGCTTTATCGCGGCGATGCAGATTGTCCAGAAGAATAACTCGGTAGCTTCGCGCAAGTTGAGGAGCAATTCGAAACCACATGGCCGAGCTGCAGCCAAGCCCCATGATTAAAACGACAGGTTCACCTGCACCGAGCGAGTTCCAATATATTTTTGCGTTCTTATGGTCAACAAATGCCATGCAGTGTTCAGCTTCGTTGAGCGAGCCAGGCCTCAAGTGCTGGCCACATGCGCATTTGCGCGCCTCTGCCTGCGACTAAGCCGACATGGCCGCCTTTGATCATCACTTCTTCTCGATCGCTACTACTGACCCGTTGCTCGTCAAAGTCAGGGCCCATCCATGTTTTGAGCGATTCCAAGCCATCGCTGTTAACGGGTGTTGCCATACAAACAAGACTTTTAAGGGGGCCGGCGCTTACTTTGCCTCGCATCGCCGCATCGATCGCAGCCCAAAGTACGGCAAGTAAGCCCCCCACGCAATAGCCGATGATCGAAAGCTGGGACTCCCCGCTATGGCTTAGCACTTTATTCACACAAGCCGGTAATCGATCGAGCACGTGATCCTCAAGGCTAAGGTTTCGGTGCTCTTTTCGTGGTCGACCCCATTCGATCATGTAGACATCGAAACCCTTTTTTAAGAGAAATTCGACCATGCTCTGGCCAGGGACCAGATCGAGGATGTAGGGCTGATTCACGAGCGAGGTGACAATCAGCACTGGAGCGCGGTAAACCTCATCACACATGGGCGTGAAGTGATGAAGTTTCAGTGTGCCTTGCGCATCAATCGTCGTTTTCGGCGTTACACCAAGCTGCCCTGTGAGGTTGGCAAAATCCATGCCCGGTATGCCCATTTTTTCAAGCGCACGTTGTGCCGGGCTGTGAAGGCCTAACAAGGTAGAAGGTTGAGGCTCAGTGTTTAACACCTTCAGCCTCCGGTGTTCATAGCAGCTTACGACGCTTTATGTGTTCTCAAGGGACGCTTTAAACTGGCAGGCGCCTTAAATGATGGTGAGGCTGCCAAGGCTTGGCTCAGATCTGAGACCGCAGCGCTCAGCCGCGCCAGGCCATCCTCGAGCCGACCCATGCGCTCATCGAGTGCTTCAAAGTCGCTGCGCGATGGCAAATTGGCAACCGCAAGCGAGGCCTGCGCAAGCTCTGAGAACTGACGGTGCATGAGCTGCATTTCACCGAGTTGTCGATTGAGCACTTTGCTGATGTGCTCGTCTTTGAGCATCCGCGACACGGTCTCGCTCCACTGGGCCTCGTTTTTGGCAATCCAGTCGCGCCACAGGTGCATCGGACTGAGGCTCATCCAGTTTGGCTGTTCCATACAAATGACTCCTTTTGTTATAAAAACAACTTATCTTTGCTTGCAACAACCGACTATGCCTTCAGTATCGTGCGACCGCGGATGCGGCCTGCACGTAGGTCCTCAAGTGCCTCGGTTGCCGCGCTCAACGCCTGTGTGGTGAGCGGCAGTTCGGGAAGACTGCCTTGCGCGGAAATAGCCATGAGCTCGCGCATCTCTTGGAGACTACCCACATAAGAACCCATAACACTGACCGATTTCATTGAGACCATCGCTGGCACGATTTGCGTTGCCCCGCCAAAAAGTCCAACGCAAATGAGCTTTCCTGCCTTTCGTAAGGCGTTAAAACCAAAGCTAAAACTCGCAGCAGCACCAACAAAATCAACCGCCGCAGCAACGCCACCCGTTGCCTTCATCAGTGACTTGATGGCGCCTTCAGCGTTTGGATCAATCAACTCAGCTGCCCCAGCCTCACGAGCAATATCCCATT
>JACCEE011168483.1_pt1 | contig 44202 bp, 36 predicted proteins | sample 7449931 | NCBI WGS metagenome assembly JACCEE01 (sample SAMN15323457, study PRJNA562643) | freshwater metagenome | isolation source: river surface water | place: USA:Blue River Watershed | collected 2017-08-19 | reverse complement strand
GCAGTTGCTGCTTGCGATAACGAGACAGTGAGTTTACCAGCTCCTTTATTGACTGTTCTTCCTGATAACGCAGCAATATCAGCTTTTAATTCAACATCACTTGCGCCCAACATTTCGATTGTACCACCGGTAGCGGGGCTACCAGTTGTACCAACAGTTGGTGCAACTGCCGCAGTATAAGTTAATAACTGATTTGTTGTATCTAAAGTGATTACCGGTGTTGGTGCTGTTGCAGTGCCTGTTACAGCTACAGGATTCGCAGTGATTCTTAACGCTTCAATAGCCATAGACGAACCAGCTTTAATGGTTACGTTTCCAGTAGTGGTTAATGCGAAGTTATCTACCACACCGGATGCTGTGTTACCTGTTAAGGTTACAGTAGTGGCAGTTCCCGCATTAACTACCAAATCACCATTTGTACCAGTAGTAGCCGCAGAAACATTCAATACACCAACATTCGCACCTGCGACAATACTATCTACCGCACCTAGTTTAGCGTTTGTTACAGTTGCACTGGCGGCTGTGCTGGCGGTAGTATTAGATAAATTTAATACTTTTGTGCCAGACACGTTACTTAAATCTATGCCTGTGTTAGTGCTACCACTTAGGTTAATGGTTTCGATTTTAGCAATATTAGGTTTTACCAATGTGCCAGTACCTGATACACCAGCGACTGTTAATACGTCCGCATCTGTTGCTGTTGCATCAAGAATAATATCACCTGCATTTAACGTACCAGCAACACCTGTCACAGTTTCATTTGAAGCTGTAAATTGAGTTGAAATTGTATCGTTAGCTGTAGTTAAGGTCAGAGCAGAACCAGCATTTGCCAACGGCGCAACCTTAGGTGTTTGCGTTGCCAACGTAGCGGCGTCCGTTACCCCCGCCAATAATGCCACCGATTTATCCACTGAAGCGATATAACCGCCTGATGAATCCACACCGGTGATAGTCGAATTAGTCGACACCGCTGTATTCGCCACCCACGTTTCACTAAACGTCACTTTAGACTTGATAGTCGTTTGCGCACCAACGGCTGCGGTTTTCTCTGCGGCGGTAGAAGTGGTATCTTTGGTTGAATCGTAATCAATGGTTGCGGCGATAAAATCCGCCACAAAATCAGTACGAGTGACAGCTTTTGTGGTAATTAAATTCGTCCAAAACGCTCTGCCTTTTGCGTCCCCTGCAATCCCCAATACGTTCAGATAAATTTTATCCACATACGCAGAATCGGCTAAAGTTGTTGGGTAAGCAGTCGCCCACTCAGGACGCGCAGAAAACGCAGTCGCTGCACCGCGCGTGGTTAATGTACCGGCGGTAAAACCGTTGTTCCAAAAATCGTAACCGGCTTTATCCGGTGATCTTACATAAATCGCCGCATACAAGCCAAGTAATACTTGAGAATTCGCTGCCATAATTAATGACTCCTAAAACTTAAAAAAAAAACGTCTCTTAACACTAAAGAACTTAAGACTCTTTATTTTGGCGCGTGCCACACGTTAAGAGTTCCAAAACCAACAGATCTATTAATTTTAAACATCACTTTTACACTCAAAACTGACCCAAACTTAACCAAAACTGACTCACAGTATTGCCCAAATTTAAGTCATCTTGCAAAAAAAAGGATGATGCAATACTAACAACACCTTACTCTTTAAGCAACTATTTCAGTGGTTTTTGTGATAATCGTAACTGAAAAAAGCACGATTTTGACGTGAAAAAGCCACTATCAAGCCCTTGTTCCACACACATTTTTTTACCGCAGCGGGTCTTTTTTTCGCCACCTTAACACGGGGCTTTCTACACTATGATAACCTGCACTGCCTAGCAAGCTAGCCAACACCCAAACCATAAAACAGCGCAAGGGCTGCGCAGTTAACACGTCCATAGTCTGCATGACCCAGATGACAGTAAAATGACACAAAAACATGCCATAGGATAAATGTCCTAGGTAATCATCCCACGGCGTGGGTGAACGCCGCCTTAATAATAGCACCACCACGACACCGCTTAAAAAACCACTGATGACTTCAACATTAAACGCTTGATACGGCACGTCTATATAACAGCGTATTGCAATGAATGCGACACCTAGCCAGAATGCCAACACGGTTTTTAACTGCCGGTCATAGATAAATGAACCGGTTAAGAAAATAAATAACACGCCCGGCAACAGCCGGTAGCCGTACCAATCCGTGTGTAAAATACCCAACATCGCACAACTGAATACCAGCAAACTGCCTATCGCCAACTTTAAGCGTAACGCATTGTGTAGCAAGAGGATAAACGGAAACAACAGATAAAATTGCAGTTCTGCCCCCAATGACCACGCTTGCGGCAGCAGCATATAGCGGTCGGCGTGATTGTACATAAAATAATTCAGCGGAATAATGCTTACGTTATTGACGATGGCGTGCCAAGTGGCGGAACCGCTGAGATAGTTATTATGGATGGCGAGTGTTTGTGTGAGGTAAAAGGTCAGACCCAAAAACAGCAGGTATTGCGGATAAATACGCAATAGTCTATCGATATAAAATTGACCGATGGCGGCTAGGGTGTGATAACGGCGGCGCATTAAGCCGGTCATCATATAACCAGACAGCAGATAAAATACCACCACCGCCATCACGCCAATATTTTTGCCGTAAACGGTGATGTTGTTATGGCTTATCACCACCAACGTGGCAAGCAGATAACGTAATGTGCCGAACAAATCTCTCCCCAGCCCCCTTTACAAAGGGGGAGTAGCAGACCAAATAAATTAATGTCCCAAACGGCTAATCACGTCTTCAGGCAAACCAGTCACTTCTATAATCATCTGTTTATCCAATCCTTTTAACAACATCGTTTGCGCAATTTCCAACTTGGTTTTTTCCACCCCTTGTGCTATTCCTTCTTGTTTTCCTTCTTGCCTGCCTTCAGCAAGCCCTTCGGCTTTCCATTGCCTTGCCCACCCTTTCACCGTTTCTGCTAACATGGTTCTAACCTCCGTTAAATCATTCAAATTTTCAATCGGCTGCTTCAAATTGCGGGCTGAACGCAGTACGCGCTTAATCCACAAGGTAAAATAGCGATTCAATGCCTGCTGTTGTGGTTGTTTTAGCCAACTGAGTAAATCATCCACCACCGCCATAATATCGGTATGCGTTTGCGCATTTTCTAATCGAAACACTGCCGCTGCTAAATTTTTTAAAGGCGTTAATTCATCTTGACTAAAGCGACCTTCATCCAATAACAAATAACGCAAATTCGGTTTGTAATGACTGATGCGATGCGGTAAGTCCGCAATCAATTCACTCAGTTGGACAGGGGCTGTCCAGCGTCTTTTCCCATTATACAAAACAACAGGAACGATAGGAGGTAATTTTTGTGACTTTTTAAACGTCTGCTGTTTGAGTAAATCTTGATACAGCAACCCCATATAAGTCATTAAACGTACTGCCATAAAGCGGTCAACAGTCGATTGAAACTCTAACAGCAAATACACATAAAGCCATTGGTCTTGGCATTTGACCCGCCAAATGAGATCATCTTCACGACTGCGTAAATCATCCGCAACATAATGGCTGGCAACTTTTTCTAAACTGCTAAAATCCAATTCCTTCACCCAAGCCTCATGCACAAACCCTTCTAATAGGTCGATAATCATTTGCGGTTCTGAAAACAGCAGTTTATAAATGTTGTCGTGGCGATTCATCAGTCGATCATCACCTTCTACCGACCATAGTGACGTTCAATATACTGTTCAACTAATTGTTGAAACTCTTGCGCAATAAAATCGCCTTTTAAGGTGACGGTTTTCACCCCATCCTCATACACCGGTGCAACCGGCGACTCGCCGGTTCCCGGTAAACTAATGCCAATATTGGCATTTTTGCTCTCTCCTGGTCCATTGACCACACAGCCCATCACCGCCACTTCCATGGTTTCTACCCCCGGATATTTTTCTTTCCAAGTTGGCATCTGTTCGCGTAAAAAACCCTGAATATCTTGTGCCAGGCGCTGAAAATAATCACTGGTGGTACGACCGCAACCCGGACAGGCAATTACCATCGGCGTAAACGCACGAAAACCCATGGTTTGTAAAATCTCTTGCGCGACAACGACTTCTTTAGTTCGCGCCGCGCCCGGCTCCGGGGTTAATGAAATCCGAATCGTATCACCGATACCTTGTTGCATCAGTACCGATAATGCCGCCGCCGAAGCCACAATACCTTTAGACCCCATGCCCGCTTCGGTCAAACCTAAGTGTAAGGCATAATCACAGCGATTGGCTAAATCTTGATAAATGCTAATCAATTCCTGCACATTACTGATTTTACAAGATAAAATAATTTTATCTTTTCCTAAGCCTAATTCTTGTGCCTTGGCTGCGCTTTCTAAGGCAGATAATACAATCGCTTCACGGGTTATAGCAGTTAACGGCAGTGGCTCTGCGCGTTGGCGATTTTCATCTAACAAGCGCGTTAACACGGCTTGATCTAAACTGCCACCGTTCACGCCAATGCGCACCGGTTTATTATAAAGACAAGCAAATTCAATCATTTGCTGAAACTGCGGATCACGGCTTTTACCACGTCCAACATTGCCCGGATTAATGCGGTATTTATCCAAACCTTGCGCACAATCGGGATATTTTTCTAGCAATTTATGCCCGTTAAAGTGAAAATCACCAATAATTGGCACAGAAAAACCATTTTTATCCAATTGGTTACGAATTTCATAGACAGCGGCGGCGGCTTCTTCAGAGTTGACGGTAATGCGTACTAATTCTGAACCGGCGTTGGCAAGCTCCATTATCTGTTGTGTTGTCGCGGCTGCGTCAGCGGTATCAGTATTCGTCATGGATTGCACTACAATAGGCGCGCCACCGCCAACTTTGACCTTGCCAATGACAACTTGTTGGGTGTTTTTGCGAGAGCTGATAGACATAATAAAAAAAATCTTTGTTGGAAAAAATACAGTTATCTGAAAGAATACAAAAATCCCTTTGAGTTTGGTTTTAGCAACACAGGGAAAAGAGATTTAAAAACTAAAATTATACCCCATAGCAGATAGGCAATAGAGTTTAAATTGTGAGGATAAATTATTTTTCTGATATTCATTTAGAATTTGGTGCATTGTCTATTCCAAATAACAAAGCGGATATTGTGATTGCCGCAGGCGATATAGGTATTGGTAAACAAGGGATTGATTGGCTTAAAAGCATCAATAAACCTGTTATTTACATTGCAGGTAATCACGAGTTTTATACGCATGAATACAGAAACACCATGATTTCGTTGCGTGCCGAATGTGCAAATAGCAATATTTATTTTCTGGAAAAAGACAGCTTGATTTTTCAGGGGGTGCGTTTTTTAGGTTGTACGTTGTGGACGGATTTATTAATCGGCGGCGAAAGAAAAGCCCACGAATTAGCAACGCGCTTAAATGATTTTAGAACCATCCGTTTTAAAGATCAACCTTTTGACCAAAACACGTTTACGCAATTACACCGCCGTTCCTTATTATGGTTAGAAAGCCAATTAGCAGAACCTTTTTCCGGTAAAACGATAGTTATTACGCATCATGCGCCTTCACGTTTAAGCTGGCAGGAAGGTGGCAATAATGAGATTAAAAAAATGGCGTATTGTAATAACCTAGAACATTTATTTATTGAATATCACATCAGCACTTGGTTTCATGGACACATCCATGCGCTGAATGACTATGAAATTGCCGGAACTCGTATTTTAGCCAACCCGCGTGGGTATTTTAACCGCAAAGAAGTGGCAGGGTTTAATGTAAATAAAGTTGTTGTAGTATAAACGCAGCATTTGAGCTTGAAAAAATGACTTATATAATGGTAGATATTGAAGCTGATGGCCCAATCCCTGGTGATTATTCCATGATTAGTTTTGCTGCGGTGCTTGTAAAAACCACAATCCACCAACATTTTTATGCCACTTTAAGACCAATTTCTGACAATTGGCTGCCTGAAGCCTTGGCTGTTAGCGGACACAGCCGCGAGCAAACCTTAGCTTTTCCTGATCCGTTATTGGCTATGCAAAATTTTGCCGGGTGGCTGGCAGCGGAAGTCAAAGACCGTCCTTATTTTATTTCTGACAATAATGGTTTTGATTGGCAATTTATCAATTGGTATTTTCATCATTTTCTGCAATACAATCCTTTTGGACATAGCTCAACTAATTTAGGCTCTTTATATAAAGGTATCGAAAGAGATATGTTTAAAAACTTTAAGCATTTGCGCACAACCGCACATACCCATCATCCGCTAGATGATGCGATGGGTAATGCCGAAGCATTATTGGTATTAAAGCAGCATTACGGTTTAAAAATTAAGCTTTAACTGTGCCTAAATATTGATACGAAATAGCGATCGCCGCTGCCACTTTCGCTATTTCGTGTAATGTAAGTTGTTGAAAATTAATATTTAAATGACGCTTTTAAAAAATAAGTGCGTTGTGGATAGGGATGGTTTTCAAACACATTTTGATTTAAAACATTATCAATACCGGCGGATAATGTACTGGTCATCCCCGCAATTGCTGGCAATTGATAAGATGTTTTTAAATCGACTAAGGTATATTCATTAGTTGTGCCGTAAACGTGGTTGGCAATATCCGAATTATCAATACGTTGATATTCATCACTCCGATAACGTACCCCGACCGCTGCGTCCCAAACCGGTAAAATGTGATAGGTTAAATTTGCATTAACCTGTAATTTAGGAATCTGATTCCATTGATTACCTACCAACGCTGTATTACGCGCATTTTCAATAATCCGCTTATGTATCCATGTTCCGTTAACCATCAAATCAAGCGGCAAATTAAAAACTTCTTTTTGTTGAAAAATCAAATCTACGCCCACCGCTTCAGTTTTACCAATCGGTAAAAAGGTGGATACTTGCGTTACGCCAAAATTTTGAATTGAGCTATTAATTTCATCGCTAATTACGTTATAAAACACATCGGCTTGTACATAACCTCTAGGAATATCGTACTTTGCCATAAAATTATTAAAAATCCCATGTTCAGGGCCTAAACCGGGATAGGCGACTTTTAAATTGTTTAAAGTGGATGCACTTAAGAACATTTCTTCAACAATCGGAAACCGATACGCTTTGGAAAATGAATAACGGAATGTCCACGCATCTGGCGAATATTCAATGGAGGCTTTGGGCGAAAAACGTGTTGCAGACCGGTCAGCATAGTTTTGGATATTCTGCTCATTTGTCTTGGTTGCAGGATTATCAAAGGTGCGTGAATGTCCATTTTGCGCTTCCCAGTGATCCATCCGTACACCGGCCATCACTTCCCAATCTGGCATAAACCGCCAGTTCAATTGTGTAAATGCACTATTGGTTTGCGTTGCACCGCCGGTAGCGGTGGTTTTTAAATTTCGGGTGGCAGCGTAATAATTATCGCTGTTATAAACATCTAAATTCAGACTGGCGTGGTTAAATTGATAGCCGCCCATAAACGATAAATCATCGCGCCCTAAAAACTTATCCGTTGCCAGTTTTAAATCATAAGCTGCCCACCATGCTTTGGCATCGGTGACTTGTCCAGTGTAATTATTGGCTGGGTCTAAATCATTAAAGTTAGCTTTTACTGAACGGTCTTTAAAGGCATCGTAATAACTGGCGGTGGTGTCAATTTTCCAATGATCGGAAATTTTACCTTTTAGGCTTACGCCATAATTTAAAGTTTTGCGCTCAAATAGGCTGGAACCGAATGCTGAGTTAGGTACGCTAAAACGTTGCCCTGCTACATTGGTTGCGCCGCCCCAAATAATATTGCCTTTTGCATCACGCAATTGGCTTTGCGCATCGGTGGTTTTTACTTGACGGTCCTCGTAGGCTAAGGTGAAACGTCCTTGTAAATCCGGTGTAAAATCATAGCCAAATTTGAATTTAAATAAATCACTGGTGGATTGCTGAATGCCGTCATCACCGTATAAAATGCCCGCCGTGCCGTTAGGTAAAGGCTGAAAGGTGCCACCGGTAGCTTTTGTGCCGGTCGTACCCGCTGTGACACCAATTGTATTAGGAATCATCGGTTGCCCTTCATTGTCCAAACGGTTATATGAAGCGTATGCACTGAATTTATCCCAGCGATTACCAATAGAAATAAAAGACTTATCCCCTAATAGGGTTTCTTTACGTCCAGCGCGATTCATCGGCTGAAAAATACCCATTACATCCGCTTGTAACTCAAATTTTTCTGGCATTTTCGTGGTTAATTTAACTACCCCTCCTATTGAATTACCACTGTATTCAGCCGAAAAAGGACCATATAACACTTCTGCCGCTTCAATTTCACTCGGCGATACAATATGCCAACGCGGTGCGCCGCTAAAACTGGTGCGCAGCGGGTTATGCAGTGGCATACCATCACCGTATAACATGGTGTGAGCCGTTTGATAGGCATTGGAGTCGCGCATTCCCAATGGACTATTGGTATCACCAATATAGCGTTTGCGAATATTGACACTCGGCATTTTTCGCACCACATCTTCGGCAGAATTAATATTCGTGACTTTTTCTACCTCCTCACGGGTGATGCTGTAAGAAGGGGTCGCTTTATCCGTTTTGGGAAATAAGCGTTTGCTGGGTTTGGGTTTATTATCAGAGGAGACAGTGACTTCTTCAAGCTGCTGAATCTCCTCAAGTTTATCCGCTTTTTTCTTTGGATGTTCAGCCGTCAGTCCTGTACTTAAATAGCTGATTCCTAATAAAACAATCATTTTTTTCATTTGTATCCCTCACGGCACTCTCTTATCTTGTAAGTAATAGATTACGCAATTTATGTGCCGAAATGTGATGAGCATCACGTTTTATACGATAAGTAAGTAAATAATATATTGTTTTATAAGGTATTATTAAATTTTACGCTTGCGTAGTATGCGCTTTGCATAACACGGTAATATTATGCAACCGATCGCTTTTCTATGGCGTATGCCGTATTCTAATCAGTTAAATAACAATGTTTTATTATGATGACGATGCGGATTGCTTGCCCAAGTATCCGCCCACCGCCATACCTATAAACGCAAATATCAAACCGCCTAATTGCGGCGGCATAACGCCGTTAGGTAAAGTAAAAAGCAGATACAACCAAACCGTTACACCTAAGACAATGGATAATGTCGCGCCGGCGGTATTTGCACGCTTCCAGTATACTCCTGCCAATAATGGTACAAATGCGCCGACTAAAGTGACTTGATAAGCTTTTTCCACCATGCCAAAAATGGATAATTGGCTGTTTAACGCATACAGCAATACCATGCCGGCAAAGGTTATCACTGTTGCGCGTAGTAATAGCAACATAGCTTTATCTGATAGTTTGGGGAATAGTCCGCGCACAATATTTTCTGAAAACATCGCCGAAGGGGCGAGTAAAGTGCCGGAGGCGGTAGACATAATCGCGGATAATAACGCGCCAAAAAATAATACTTGCACAGGAGTTGAGGTATGTTTAAGAATCAAATGCGGCAAGATTAATTGACTATCGGTTTGTAGTCCTTGTTTTACTAATTGGGGGTCAATAATGACCGCCGAATAGGCTAAAAAAATCGGGATAAATGCAAAAATAAAATATAAAACTCCACCGATAACAGACCCCTGCATTGCAGTTTGTTCATCTTTGGCTGACATGACCCGCTGAAACACATCTTGTTGTGGTGTGGAGCCAAACCCCATAGTCAGCCATGCGGCAATAAAAGCGAAGATACTGGCAGGTGAAGAGTCGGGAAGAAAATTATTAAATTTTCCTGCCGCTATCGCGTGATTTATCACCGTATCAGCCCCACCCGCTTTATCGGCTAAGTAGTAGGCAATCACGACCATGCCTAACACAATAATCACCATTTGCATAAAATCGGTGACTGCCACTGACCACATACCACCAAACAAGGTGTAAAACAAAACAATTCCGCCGCCTAGATACATGCCTTGTTCACTGCTTAATGCACCGTTGCTGATGACATTAAATACAATTCCTAACGCGGTGATTTGTGCAGCAACCCAGCCTAAATAGCTAATCATAATGGTTAAGGACACTAAAACTTCAATCGTGCGCCCGTATTTGCGCCGAAAAAAATCACCAATGGTTAATAATTTCATGCGATATAAAGGTTTGGCGAATAACACGCCAACAAGAATTAAACACAACGACGCGCCAAACGGGTCTGTGATGACTCCGCTAATGCCTTGTTCTAAAAAGGTAGATGAGGTTCCTAACACGGTTTCGCTACCGAACCAGGTGGCAAAAACGGTCGCGATAGTGACATATAAAGGTAACGAGCGTCCGGCGACAATGTAGTCTGAAGAGCTATGAACTTGACGTGCGGCAATTAAGCCAATAATGATTGTTAGGACTAAATATATGCCAATAAAGACCACCAACATGTTTAATTTTCCTATAAAGTCAGGGAGTTATTTCAGTAAATAGCAGTTTCCGGTAATTATTTATACCTGTCAAGATAGGCGATGGAAGTGAAAAATTTTTTATCCAATGCTTTTTTCGTACACAATAGTGGTTTTTGTGTCTGAAACCTTGCGTCTTAAATTATGAAAAGTATGTTGAAAATCACGCTATATTATTTGTTGTTTTGGCAAACGGTTATTTGCCCTGCGGCTTTCGCGGCTAAAGCTCTGCTTAAAATCGCTGTGAAAGCTAAAATTAACACGCAAACTATTAAAATTGCTTATTTTACACAAGAACAATTACCGCCCGTTGCTTTGTCTAATCTGGATGCGTTTATTGCCAATAAAGGTGTAGCAGGGGCGGAATTAGCTATCCGTGATAACAACACGACCGGACAATTTATTCAACAAAACTATACCTTAGAAAAAATTGTTGTGCCATTAACAGGTAACTTACTACAAACCTTTCAAGCTAAGGTGAGCGCAGACACGCCTTATGTAATAGTCAATTTACCCGAACAATCGCTTAAGCAACTGGCGGATTTACCCCAAGCGCAACAAAAACTATTATTTGATGTTGCAACATCTGATGATGCGTTGCGTAACAATGAATGCCGGGCTAATGTGCTTCATTTATTGCCCAGCCGTGCGATGCGAGCGGATGCGTTGGCACAATTTATGGCAAAACAACGCTGGACAAAATGGTTTTTAGTCATGGGTGCCAATAAAGCTGATGATTTATTTGCGCAGGCAATTCGCCGTGCAGCAAAACGCTTTGGGATAAAAATTGTTGCAGAAAAACGTTGGACACATACGTTTGATGTGCGCCGTACCGAGCAGTCACAAATTCATGTATTTACGCAAGGCATTGATTATGATGTATTAATTGTCGCCGATGAACAAGGGATATTTGGAGAATATTTTGATTATCGTACTTGGTTGCCGCGCCCTGTGATCGGTACACAAGGATTAGTAGCGACTGCTTGGCATAAAACCCATGAGCAGTGGGGGGCGATTCAAATTCAAAACCGGTTTTTAGAACAGGCAGGCCGTATCATGGAAGAACAGGATTATGGTGCCTATTTAGCCATCCGTGCGCTGGGTGAAGCGGCGGTGCGAACGCACTCAAATCAATTACCCGTGCTGAAAAATTATTTACTCAGCGCCCAGTTTAGCTTACAAGGCTATAAAGGTAATCCGTTATCCTTCCGGACGTGGGATGGACAATTACGGCAGCCAATATTACTCGCCGCACCGCGTTCGTTAGTTGCTGTCGCGCCGATAGAAGGTTTTTTACATCCTAAAACTGAATTGGATACTTTAGGGTTTGACGAACCTGAGTCTGGTTGTAAACTAAATAAGTTCGCCCATTAAAAAATTTGCTGTTTTAATATCTATGTCACAAATTTGTGAAAACTGTTGTGTCAGTGCATTTTATTTTCGCGATGCGCGTAGGATAATAAGCCGATAAGTTTTAACATTATTTTAGAGCGATTTAAGACTATGCAAAATTCACCATTGACTGAAAATAAAGAGATTGCCGAGCATTTATTTTCATTCGACTTTTCCAATGATGATGTTGATGGGCAAATTTTTAAGGTTAACGCTGCGTTTGCTTATAACAAACGCAAAACTGTACGCTATGTCCGCAGCGATATTACGGCGTTTATTAATCAAGCGGATATTTTTGGTACTTTTAGTTTATTTAGCCAAAGTCGTACCATTCGGGTTAGGTTATTAGATATTAGCAGTAAAGGCGGCATGATTGCTTCATCAGAAAAATTTAAAGCGAATCGTAAACTGATGTTGACTTTATTGTTTGATAGTAATAAAAAATTTGAGATTCCGGTGAAAATTGTGCGAGAAATTATCCGCAAGAAAAATTTTTATGGGCTTAAATTTGAAAAAACCAATGACGAGTTAGCCGAACATTTAATGTCATCCGAGTCCAATTGGAGTTTTAGGTAGCCAAGCAGTTAACGCTTCCATCTGTTCATAGCGACTTAAATCGAGTTGTAATGGTGTTATTGAGACATAACCCATTTTTACTGCATAAAAATCTGTTCCTATGCCGGCATCTTGTTCACTGCCGGGCGGACCTACCCAATAAATATCACGTCCACGTTGGTCTTGTGCTTTAATCACAGGTTCTGATTTATGGCGTTGTCCTAAGCGGGTAACTTGATAACCGCGTAATTGCGACCAAGGCACATCAGGAACATTGACATTTAATAAAGTGTCTTTGGGTAATGGGTGCTGCATAATTTGTTGCATTAAAGTTGCCGCCACTTGCCCAGCGGTTGCAAAATGTTTAGGGTTGTGATTTGCTAAAGAAATAGCTATGGCTGGGAAACCTAAAAAGCGTCCTTCAGTTGCGGCGGCTACGGTTCCTGAATACAACACATCATCACCTAAATTTTCACCATGATTAATACCGGCAATGACCATATCAGGTTCATGTTCTAATAAGCCGGTGATTGCAAGGTGTACGCAATCGGTTGGTGTTCCATCGACTCGTATAAAGCCGTTTTCGCTTAGCACAGCGCGTAAGGGTAAATCTAGAGTGAGCGAATTACTGGCGGCACTGCGATTTTTATCCGGAGCAACAACGCTAATATCTGCATAGTTTGCTAATGCACTGGCTAAAGTTTGTAAGCCTTGCGCTAAATAGCCATCATCATTACTTAATAAAACACGCATTACATTAGCCCTGCTATGAAAAAAACTATAAAATTGTTCATTCTAGCAAAAAAACTGCTCATTCTCTCGGCAAATCGTGAAGAAAAAAAAACTTTCCCCTGAAGATTCTCTGTTATTTCGCCAAACCATAGGTGTAGTCAATCCTATAGAAACCAACACGCTGTTGCTGAAAACGACTGAAAAACCCAAACCTATCCCCAAAAATAAACAAATACACCTTGCCGATAAATTGCAACAGCAGCGCGAAAGTGTTGCTGAGCAATTATCCGCTGAAGATACCTTCAGTTTTCTTGCCCCCGGTGTACAAAAAAATGTGCTAAAAAAAATGCGTCAGGGTTATTTTGGTGCTGACGGACAATTGGATTTACATGGTTTAACCAGTGTACAAGCCCGTCATCAATTATTACATTTTTTGCATACTTGTGTAGAAGAGGGGTGTCGTTGTGTACATATTATTCATGGAAAAGGTTATCGCTCAGAAAATAACCAGCCTATTTTAAAAAACCATGTTAATAATTGGCTCCGGCAACATAATGATGTGCAGGCTTTCTGCTCCGCATCCCCTAAAGAGGGGGGGGCGGGAGCGGTTTTAGTGTTGCTGCATTTAGCAGAGAAATATGCGGATTAATGCGTATTTTTTGTTAGTGCATCTTAATTTTAACGTGTGTTGCACCGCGAAACAGATTAGAAAACGTCAACATAATGGTTCTAAAATAACCGTGAATGGCTACTTGGTGCATTTTATATAACGACAAATACACGACCCGTGCAATAAAGCCGCCGATAGTTACGCTGCCCATCAAATTGCCCATTAAATTGCCAACCGTGGAATATTGCCCTAGCGATACCAGCGACCCATAATCACGATAGTGATAAACGACGGCTTTACCGCCGTGCAAGCGATTAATCAAGGTTTTAGCCAGAGTGCTGGCCTGTTGATGAGCGGCTTGGGCGCGTGGTGGTACATTGCCTTGATGACCCGCCCAGGCACATGCAGCGCAATCGCCAATTGCAAAAATAGCCGCATCATTGGTTTGTAACGTTGCATTAACTTGCACTTGATTAAGGTGATTCGTTTCCAGACCATCCAAGTTTTTTAACCAATCCGGGGCTTTAATTCCTGCTGCCCATACTTTTAACTCGGCGGCAATTTCTTCACCATCGTGGGTTTTAATCACTTTGTCGGTCACTTCCACTACGCGCCGACCTAATTTAAGATTGACATTTAATTTAAGCAATTGCTGCTGTGTCGCCCAAGCTAATCGCTCAGGTAAAGCGGGTAATAACCGCGGCGATGCTTCGATAATGGTTAGCTTGACACTATCGGCGTTATCTAAGCCATATACCGCTAACAAATTGGCTACGGTATGTAATTCTGCGGATAATTCCACACCGGTTGCGCCTGCGCCTACAATTGCAATCGACAGCGGTTTGTCGCTATCAGTTTGCCCGGCATAATTTTTAATATATGCTTCAACGAGTTGTTTTTGAAAGCGAAATGCTTGTGCTGTGGTGTCTAAAAACAGGCAATGTTCACTTACGCCGGGGGTGTTAAAAGTATTACTCACACTGCCTATTGCCAACACGAGCGTATCGTAATGAAAACAACGTTTGGGAATCAGCTCTTCGCCACTGTCACTATAAGTGGGACTGACATAAATTTCTTTACGCGCCCGATTAAGCCCTTCCATTTTCCCTAACCGAAATCGAAAACCGTTGCGGTGCGCTTGGGCTAAATACTGCACGGCCTCGGCTTCATCTAACGTACCTGCGGCGACTTCGTGTAAGAGCGGTTTCCAAATATGTGTTGATGCGCCATCTAATAGCATGACTTCGGCAAGTCCGCTTTTACCAAGTTTATTACCTAAGCGTGTGGCAAGCTCCAAACCCGCTGCCCCGCCGCCAACAATGACAATGTTAGGTTTTTTGTTATCTACCATGGTTTCACCTTAAAAAAAGTTCTACATGTAATTTAAATTAACTAACCGTACAGAAAAAACGGTACTATGCGACAATTTTATGCTGATTAGAAAAGGAGAACACGCGATGCGCCAGTTTTTATTATTAGCCTTATTGATCATAAATGGATTATGCCATGCTGAGGAAGAAGTTGCCCCTAAAGATTTAAGCCCTGTTCCTGAGCCGCCGCAAATGCCAAAGAAAGTGCAAGATAATGAGCCAATGGAACCGGATATTACCATTATTCGTAAAGAGAAAAAAATTATTCACGAATATCGCCGTGCAGGAAAATTGTATATGGTGAAAGTTATTCCGGATGTTGGTCCGCCATATTATTTTATAGACACGAATGGTGACGGTAAAATGGACGTGCGCCGCAGTGATTTAGACCGCAATATTGATGTGCAACAGTGGCAGATTTTAGAATGGGATTAGGAAAGTTATGTCAGTTTATACACGCATCAGTCGCGCTGAGTTAGATACGTTTTTAGCTAGTTATTCATTAGGGGAGTTAATCACTTACCAAGGTATTGCAGAAGGGGTGGAAAATAGTAATTATGCCTTCACTACAACCGGCGGTGATTTTATTCTTACTTTGTTTGAACATTTTACTGCGCCAAAAATCGGTTATTTTTTACAGTTACTTACTGATTTACGCCATGCCAATTTTTTATGTCCGCAGCCTGAATTTGATAAACAAAAACAAGGACTTAAAACATTAAACGGAAAGCCGGCGGTGATTTTTCAACGTTTGCAGGGGGGGTCGGTAATCGAGCCGTCAGTTCAGCACTGTTACGAACTGGGTAAACAGTTAGCGAAATTACATTTGTATGGGCAACATTATCCGTCTTTTCAACAAACCGGTACGCTGTTAAGTTGGTGTTACCAGAGTTATGAAAAATTAAAGCCACATTTGTCGACATCTATCAATGGCTTAATTGTTGCTGAGCTGGATTTTCAAACGCATCATGCGTATATAGAGTTACCGCAAGGATTAATTCATGGCGATTTATTTCGCGATAATGTGTTGTTTAATAAAGAAAATTTAACCGGATTATTAGATTTTTACAATGCCAGTCGTGATGCGTTATTGTTAGATGTCGCAATTACCGCTAACGACTGGTGTGTTGTTGCCGGGCAAATGCAACCGCAAAGACTTAACGCCTTGTTAAGCAGTTATCAGCAATTGCGCCCTTTTACCCACACCGAGCAACAACTGTGGGGGGTTATGCTTAGGCTTGGCGCATTGCGATTTTGGCTCGCGCGTTTGGAGTTGCAAGTGTTTACACGTGCAAGCGATGTAACAGTTTCTAAAGAGCCGCGGGTATATCAAACGTTATTGCAAAACCATCAACAGTTTGATTTTTTTTAAAAAATAATTAACTGTAAGATAATATATCTTACAGTTTTATCAGACTATATTCCCAACAGCGGATTTCGTGCCTGTTCTGCGAGATTTAACACATCGTTTTGTATCGCGGTGGTAAGATTCAATTCTTGTAAAGTGGCGGTTAAATGTTCCATTACCACATCATAGTGAGAATTATCCGGCATAAATTTCAGCAGATGGCTATGGGCATCGCAAAGATAATTCGTACTCGGATGGTCTTGTTCGATGATGTAGCCAAAAAAACCAAAATCCGAGCCGCCGACAAAGCTTTTGCGCTTATCGCGCGCGAAAGCGGTCATAAAAAAGTCATCTAATAATGCAGAAATCTGTGCTGTCGTGGTGGTTGGATTAGAAAAAAGTGCGCTGAGTAAGTTTTCTAAAGCCTGTTTTTGTTCAGTGAGATTATTACTGTTAAAAAAACGATTCAGACGGTAGTCGTCTTGTAGTTTGAGATAAAAACCATTAACGAGTGCCTGTATGGTCGGTTTGCCGCCCATGCGTGAATATAAGCTGTCGTTCATATTAATTCCCCGTTAGTTATAATTATTGTGCAAGGTCATTGGTGAGCTATCAGCGTCATGCCTGATTCAATATGTTACACTGATTTTTGCAGTTTTTTCACCACACTTTTATGTAAAGTGGCTAAAAATTCCTCTGTATTTTCATAATCTTGGCTGCGAATAAAGCTAACTATCGACATCACTAATTTTCGAGTATCAGCTATTTCTTGATGTGCGCGACCACAACCTGCGCAGTGTGTACCTTCTGTGGTACATTCGTCAATACAAGGGTTAAATTTCATAAATTCTCCATGATAAAGGTTAGGGTTAAATTTGTTATTGCGAAAGTGGCAACAGAGGGATTTGATAACTTTTGATAATAGTTTCAATTTCAGCTTTATGCTTGCTAATCAGTTGATTTAACAGTTCTTTTCGAGCATTGTCACCGTTGCGTACCCCCATTGCAATAGAAAAATCAAATTTTAAATTCGGTCGGGAAACCATAGGTAATACTAAATAACTATTGGCTGGGCTTTTAGATAATACATACCCTGCCATGGGTCCCCATAAAATAGCAATATCAATTTTTTTCTCACGCAAATCTTTTTCAATAGTCATTGCGGTATTGTTTTGATCATCACCACTCATGCTTTGATAAGGAACCCCTTGTTCTAATAAGTTATAAGTTTGTAGCCAATCTGTACCCGGACCACGGTCAAACATGGCAATTTTTAAACGTTCTTGTTTCGCTAAAGGTAACGCGGCCAGTTGTTCAGGTAACGTAAGTTGATCCAGTCCGCGGCCTTTTGCAATTAACATAACATACTGAGAATGGTAATAAGGTTGGGTATTTAAAGTTAAATCATCTCCTACCGGTACGCCAATCACGACATCACATTTAAACTGATTTGTATTAGGAATTTCGTCTTTTAAGGTATTGCGAATAAACCCAATTCGTTGTGGAAACCAAAAATATTCTAATTCTTGCCCTAATTGTTTTGCAAACAAAGCGGCAATTTTGTTTTCAAAACCGTCTTGATTTTTACTTGAAAAAGGTGGGTTGAGGGGGTCGGCGCATACTTTAAATTTATCAGCAGCATAGCCAAGTTGCGTGGCACTTAGTAATGCAATAGCACTGCTTAGCAATGCAGAACGCGAAAAAAGTTTCATTATCAATAACCTGTTATAAAGATAGATTGGTTTCTAAGCCGGTGGTAAAACACACTTGATTGCGACCCTTTCTTTTTGCATGGTATAACTGAGCATCAGCACTTTTCAAAATAGCATTTGGCAATGTGGTTGCCGTACAAAATACAGTAACCCCACCTAAGCTAATAGTAACGTGATCCGTTGTTTCTGAAGCTTGATGTGGAATGTGTAGCATTTCAACTGCGTTACGAATACCCTCAGCAACTGTGCGGGCGCTGTCTTGCGCCATATTCGGTAAGATACAAGCAAATTCTTCGCCACCATAGCGAGCGGCAATATCAATATCTCTAGGTAAGCAGTTTTTAATCACTTGTGCAATTTGTTGTAAACAATAATCACCTTGTACATGCCCGTATTGATCGTTGAATTTTTTAAAATGATCTACATCAAGCAAAATAAGTGATAGCGGTTGTTGTAATCTGGCTAAATGGTTGGTTTCAATTTGTAACACTTCATCAAAATAACGACGATTGGATAAGTCTGTCAAGCCGTCTGTAACCGCTATTTGCAGTAAGCTGTCATGGGTATTTTTTAATGCTATTAGATTGCGGATGCGCATTCTTACAACCCGCGGGTTAATCGGTTTAGTAACATAATCAATTGCACCCACTTCAAGCCCTTTTAATTCAGCGTCCATACCTGCTTGTCCGGTAATAAACATTACCGGAATATTAGCGGTCAGAGCGTTTGCTTTCAGCTGTTGGCAGATTTGATAACCACTCAGGTGTGGCATAATGATGTCTAGTAAAATTAAATCCGGCTTTTCTTGCAGCGCGAGTGCTAATGTCTCTGTTCCTTGGGTGGTAGAGATAACTTTGTATTCATTTTTTAAAATTTCTTTAAGTATCCTGATATTCTCAAGCGCATCATCCACAATGAGAATGACACCAATTTTATTGGTCATAATCACAGCATTATAGAAACTAGTTTAGGTTTTTAAGGTAGCAGCGGCGGCTAGTGCAGATGCTAAGGCTGTTTCTAATGTGACTAGCAATTGCGCAAGATTAGCATGATCATTACTAAATAATACACTTTCAACGGCACCTGCTGCCTCAGAAAGCTCTTTCGCTCCTAATGTAGCGGCAATACCTTTTAAAGTATGCGCTAAACGAGCTGCATCTGAGTTTTGTTGTCCAATCGCTTCTTGCAATTGTTGCATAAAGTTGGCGTATTTTGTGTGAAAATCAGTTAATACTTTACGCAACAAAACCTTTTTATTATTCATGCGTTTTAAAGCGGCTGGAATATCGAAAGGTAATAATTGTTCAGGAAATTCATCGCTCGGAGGTGGCGGAGGCAGCTCTTCTACTACTTCAGCCGCAGGTTTAGGGTTTTTCTTCGCCCATTTTTCAACTACTTCATAAAGTTGTTTAGGATCAATGGGTTTGCTAATATGATCGTTCATACCCGCCTGATAACAACGCTGTCTTTCTTCTTCCATAACATGTGCTGTCATCGCGATAATCGGCAAGGTTTGAGTATGTTCTCTGATTTTACGGGTCGCTTCAATACCGTCCATGACTGGCATTTGCACATCCATTAACACAATATCATAATGTTTTGACGCATTGATTATTTTATTAACCGCTAAACTGCCGTTTTCGACAACATCCAATACAATCCCGACATCTTCTAATAACTCCATAGCAATCAGTTGATTAATCTCGTTGTCTTCAGCTAACAACACACAAATACCTTGTAAATCAGGTACTTCTTCGGCTTCTTCGTGTTCTGAAGATAATTGTAACGGTTGGATGTTAAACACAGAACTGATGGTTTCTAATAACATCGAAACTTCAATCGGTTTAGGTAAAAATGCAGAAATTCCCACCGCTTCAGCGTGAGCCATGACTTGTTCATGGTTAAATGCTGAAATCATGACGATAACCGGAGCTTCGGTTAATAATGGGTTTTTCTTAATCAGCCGCGTTGTTTCTATGCCATCTAATCCGGGCATTTGCCAATCCATTAACACTAAATCAAAGAAATTTTGACTGGCACAGGATTCTTCTAAGATAGCGAGTGCATCATGTCCTGATGAAGCACTGAAGGTTTGCATATTCCATATTTCTAACGTAGAAATTAAAATTTCACGCGAACTGGTATTGTCATCAACAACTAATACTTTTAAACCTTGCAATTGTGGGGCGGGTTTAATCAAAGAAGGTTTAGGTTGTAAGCCTAACATCGCGGAAAAATGAAAAGTGCTTCCGACCCCAACTTCACTTCTCACACCAACACTTCCGCCCATTAATTCAGCCAGTTGCTTACTGATAGCTAAACCTAAACCTGTGCCACCAAAGCGGCGAGTGGTTGATGTATCGGCTTGGCTAAACGACTGAAATAAGCGCGATTGTTGTTCGGGGGTCATGCCGATACCGGTATCCTGAACTTCAAAAATTAGTTCAACTTGCTGGTCAGTTACTTTACCTTCTTTAATAAAAACAATCACTTCACCATGAGAGGTAAATTTAATTGCATTACTGACTAAATTTAATAAAACCTGCCCTAAACGCAACGGATCGCCGACCAAAAAACGCGGAACATTTGGATGTACCGAAAACAGTAACTCAATTTTTTTCTCTTCCGCTTTAACGTTACTTAGCGTAGTGACATGATTAATTACTGCAGTCAAATCAAAATTAAGCCGCTCAATGTTTAACATGCCGGCTTCAATTTTGGAAAAGTCTAATATGTCGTTGATAATACCAAGCAGTGCTACTGCGGAGGCACTGATTTTTTGTAGATAATCGCGTTGTTTTAAGTTAAGGTCAGTTTTTAATGCCAAATGACTTAGTCCTAACACCGCATTCATCGGCGTGCGGATTTCATGGCTCATATTAGCTAAGAAAGAGCTTTTAGCTTGCGTGGCGGTTTCTGCCATTTCTTTAGCAATAACCAATTCTGAAGTGCGTTGTTCTACGGTTTGTTCTAGGGTGTGATTGTATTCTGCCAGTTGTTGATGCGAACTTTTAACTTCTGTTGCCATGTCAATAAAAGCCGTAGCAAGCAAATCAATTTCTGTGTGTCCACCAATTTTATTATTGCCATGATAGGCATTAATCGCAGCATCAAAATTACCTTTTGCCAACGCTTGGCTTAGTTTAGTTAGTCTAATCAATGGATTAGAAATAGTGGTTGCAAGAATTAACACCAATACGGAGGCAAATGCAATAAAGAAAAATGCGACAGCAACTGATGTAACAACTACATCGCGAGTGCGTCGTTTAACTTCTTCTTTAGAGTTTTCTATTTCTTTTTCCAGTTTTGCCAAACTAAAACCAATCCGTAAAATTCCCCAAGGGCTATTAAAATAAATAGGGGTAATGTATTCAACAACATGCGAATCGTTATAGGTTCTGTGGGTTGCATTTTGCTGTTTTAGGGCAAACAGGGTTTTATCATCGGTTAACTTAGTAAACTGGGAGTTTTTATTTGTTGTATCAACATATACCACCCCTTGCATATCCGTCAAAATACAATAGCTTATTGCATCTGACTCTAGCTCTTTAATCACACTTTCAACTAAAGTATTAATTTTAGAAAAATTAGCCACAGCAACTTCAGCTTCTATTTGTCGCACAAGTAGCGAAGATAAAACCTTACCTTGTTCTTCAAGATTGTTTTCAATAGAGTTTAAGCGCCAATCTAATTCGACATTGGCCATTTGTTTTTGCAAATACAGCTCAATGCCTGTAAAAATAACTAACAATAAAATGATAAGACTTAACGTAGCAAACAATAACCTAAAGCGAATGCCACGTTTAACATGCAGAGCATTATCATTTATTTCTTTATTTATCAAAAATTTGAAAAATTTCATTTATCTTTACAGTTGACAATTTTATTAACTGAATCTAATGCGTATTTATTAAGGTCTATATTTAACTGTTCAACTGTGCATAAGTTTAAGGTAATTTCAGAACCTAATGGATTTTGTACGCGCTCAGAAGGGATTCGCTTGTTTTTTAATAAAGTAACTAAATTTGCAGATTGCCGCCCAATTGTTGCGCCATCAGCCGTAGCAGCTAAAATAGCACCGTATTTTATATAAACATCGCTGTAGGCATACACCGGTTTTTTATACTTTTTAGAAGATAGAAAAATTTGACTAATAAATTCCTTATTATCTAATACGACAGGATCAGAAATAATCCAAAATAAATCTATATTGGGTAATAAATCACCTAACACAGCATTAATTTCATCTTTAGACACAGCACGGTCAATGTTTTGTTCAATAATTTGGATATTTAAAGTTGCTGCATTTTGTTTAATAATTTGTACATATTCATGGTTCATTTCATTATTAAATAACAGACCAATCTTTTTTACACTGGGGAATGTATCGCGTAAAATCATCAATTCTTGCTCAGGCGATAATTCATTAGCAACGCCGTAGCTTTTGTCATTAATAGCTAATCTATGCCAATTAATAGCCGCTGAAAATAACAGTGGAATATCTTTAGTATGATCTTTCGCCAATAAATATGCTTTAGCACCGATGCAATAAATAAAACTCGGTTTTTGCGTTTCAATAAATTGTGCTAATTGCGATTCGGCTTCAGCATCGGTATACATTTTTATATTTAGTTCAGTGATTTGATAATTATCTTTTTCTAAAACACTTTTAAATTCAGTTGCCATTTGCCGATAACGTTGCAAGGAGCCGTCAGTACTAAGTAACAAGATTTGATCTTGTTGGGCGAAACCGACATTAACCCATAGGGAGGCTAACAAAATGAGCCGTTTAAAAAAATTCATCATTTCGATGTCCATCCATCTATACCCAACAAATTTAGATTTTTTCCACCGGTGCTATTGGCTGCCATTTTTTCTAAAACTTCAAGTGCTTGCATTTGTTTTTTGTTAGGTTTATCTGAAGTGGCGGCGACTAAGAAGTAATTTTTTTCAGTTGCCCCTAACGTGTGTAACTGTTGAGATTGACTGGGGTTAATCAGACCAAGCTTAGCCAAGCTACCTTCTGTAGAAATGGCGGCGGTAGCGACGCCATAGCCTACTGCTAACAGTGCTTCCATGTCACGCGGTACTTTAAATATTTTGATACTTTCAATTAAAGCTTTGTTTTTTATCCCTAACATTCTTTCTAATACGCTTCGGGTATAAGATTCACTACTGGCACTGGCAACCGTGGTATTTTTAAGCATGGATATGTCACTTAATTCTTTTTTTGCACTCAGCAACTTACTTTGGGTTGTATTACCTTTGTAAGTACCAATCAAGACAATTTTAAGGGAAACTTTTTGTTGCAAAGTCTCTAAATACCAGCTAGAGAGTAAATAGATATGACATTTTTTTTGCATGACGTTTTCTTCAAAAACCTTTTCATCATCAAAGGGTTGAAAATTAAATTCGCCGGCTTTAGACAAATAGTCATCAAAATTTGTTCTTAAAGTTGCAAAATTGTCAATGTTGGTTTCTGGGTTGTAAAAGCAAATGGTTACCCCTGCATGAGAGCGAGTACTCCAAAAAATGCTTGTAAGAGATAAGCAAAAGATAAAAAACACCACAAAAATTCGATTCATGTTCAAATTATTTTAACTAACCTGTCATTCAATGCTAAAAATAGACACTGGCGAATTTACATTTAGGTAAACACAACATTGTCAGCAATCAATTGATTATAACTGAATAGGAGATTTTTAAAATAATCTCTCTGGAGGCATTTGCTAAGAAGTTCCTCCTTTCAGTGTAAGTCATTTATCACCATTGTTTATCGTTTTGCTTAACAAATTTTATAAGTCTTTGTCAGAAGGTAAACCTAATAAATTGCATTAGTTTGATGTAGGTATCAAATTAGCATTTTTTATCCTAAGTTACTGAACAAAGGGGTTTTCATCGTACTCTACTTAAGAAAACACGCAGTAGATTCATTTCCTGAAAATTTTTGTGTCATTTCTTAGCGATTATAGCCATAACTTAGCGTTGAAACAATGTTTGTTATATAGGCTAAAATTGATTGCAACTTAATACAGTAAGGATATTACAGCTATGTGTCATAGCTAAATTTAAGTGAATCTTTGTTAAGATTTAGGTGTGACATTATAAGCGTTACTACATGGGTTTTGTAAGTAACGCTTATAAAAAAATAATAAATTGTTAATATTCTAAGGTTACGCCGACATTAAATGAACGTCCCATCCCGGCAACGGGTAAGTTAATTTGTCCAACGCGACCATTGGCTTTCCATTCTGAAAAATTTACCCCGCCCAGCGGTAAGGAATAATATTTATTAAACAGATTGGTAATGCCAGCATCGATTTTAATAAAATTCCATTGATAGCCTGAGCGTAAGTTAACTAGTGTATAGCCAGCAGTTTTAGGTTCTAAACGCAATGAGTCCACTTGAGTTTTTCTGTCGACAAGTTGCACATCTACCGCACTGTTCCAGCCACCTAAGCTGTGTTCTACAGCAATTTTGGCATTCAATGGCATGATATGATACATACTGTTGCCAGTGTTTTTGATTTTGCCATGCACATAACCAACAATACCTTTTATATTAGCACGCCCATATTGATTGTCCATAACGTTTACACGCCAGGGAAAATCAATTCCATATAATTCAGCATTTTGATTGGCGTGTTGCAATAGCGCAATATTTGCACCGGTGGCTCCTCCCATATTAGCTGTAGTCGCTGTGGTGATACCGTTTGTGGTAGGGATAACGCCGATAAAGTCTTCAACATGCGTATAGTAAGGTGTAAGTTTGGCTTCCCACTGTTTATTTTTACCATCTTGCAGAGAAATCGTCGCGCTGATGGTGTGTGCAATTTCAGGTCTTAAATTGATATCGCCTACATAACCATTCGCATCGCCCATAAAACCGTTCATCATCATGTCCATCCCTGTTCGCCCCCAAGTATAGCGTTCATATAAACTCGGTGAACGGGTTTTGCGTGCATACCCAAACTCAAATGCACCGTTGTCATTAACTGCATAACGGGCTAGCGCAGTCACATCAAAATTGTGGTCAGTGCGTTCATGTGGCTGCGCATTAAACGCTTTAGCCGCAATCACATCCGGTTGATTCATCATACTGGTGTTATAAGGTTGTACATTGCCGGCATTGGTTTTAACCAATTCATAACGCAATCCCAACAAAGTACTCCAATGCGCGTCCCATTTGGATTCAATTTCGCCAAATACCGCATAACGGTCACGTCTGCCGTCTTTGATATTGATAAAACTATTACCACTCATCATCATCGATACAGACGCAGGCACAGGTCGCCACCAATCATTGAGCTTGAAATTGTGCATTTCATTACCAAGGCGTAATTTGTGTTTATCCATGACAGGAATTTCAGCTTTAACTGAATAACCTAAATTGCTACCTTCGGTTTCCATTGGCATAACACCGGTTTTTTCAGGCGAGAAAAACCCCATTTCATGGGTAGTGTTTTGCCAAAAAAAGCGTGATTCGATTTTACCCCAATCAAACTGACCTTGGTGGTCAAAATTAACAAAATTGGCTCGATTGCCTACCATATCCATTGGTTGATTTACAAAACCCTGATGTGGAATGGCTTGTTGCCCGGCTTTTAAAACAACGGTTTGCCCATAGCCTTGTGCGGCTAAAGTTAAAGTATGATTCATACTTTCATACTGCGTTGAGCGCACCCGATTACCGCGTCCATCCCGATAACTGTCGGCACTGCTTAATGTACCGTCATATCCTAAACTAAAGTGCTGATTGGCAATCGCCGCAGATACGGTAGAGTTTAAAGTATCGCCATTACTGCGATAAAAACTGGATACCCGCCCACTTAAATGAAGATTTTCATTACCACTGGCAAACACAGGTGTCAGTGAATTAACAGCAATCGTGCCGCCGATACTATCACCGCCTGAACTAACAGGTGTAATACCTGCCATCACGCTGATATTTTCGACAGTGGCTGCGTTCACATAAGAAAGTGAAGGATTCATATGATTGGCGCACGCAGACAGAATCTGCATTCCATCAACCACAATTTTAACTTTTTCATCACTTAACCCATGAATGACAGGTAAACTGGAAACGCCCCCGCCTGTTTGTAAATTGACCCCCGGTTCATCACTTAAAGCCGCCGCCGTATCTGCCGTTTTTAACACATTAGAAATAGCTGTTTTATCTTGTTTTTTAATGGATGTTGCATTAACTTCCACTGGCGCAAAAGTGTGAACTACCTCTTCTGCCACAACTGAAAACGGAACTGCCAATAAGCTGGCAATCGCTACGCTGAGTTTAGTTTTCATTCTCATATTCCTAACTGTTTAAAATAGACTAAGTCTTGGATTTAAGCGAAAAATATGCCATACAATATTTTCTATATAAAACAAATTGTTATGGGGGTTTTGCACTAAAAACATTAAAGAAGAATATGGTAAATCACTTATTTATATAAAAAATAAGTCATTTGCCCTATTTTTAGCACGGGATTTAACAAAAAGAATTTCATTTACCTGCGCAGTTTTTGTTAATCTGTTGGAAAAATTGGCAGCCTGATGAGAAGAGTTTTGTGCCAATTTCAATTGCAAAGTTTAGCTTATAAAAACTAATTTCATTGGTTAGTAAATATATTAAAAATTTAAAAACAACTGTATTTGACATAATTTAGCAACCCCAGTAACGTAACCCTTTTTTAATTTTTCCCCCCTTATTTTTTCAAGAGCCGTTCATGGAACAATTTCAACGAATCAGCCGTTTACCCCCTTATGTTTTTGGTATTGTGACCGATTTAAAAGCCAAGGCGCGTGCCGCCGGCGAAGATATTATTGATTTTGGGATGGGCAATCCTGACCAGCCCACCCCTGAGCATATCGTTAAAAAGTTGGTGGAAACCGTTGAACGCGGCGACACGCACCGCTATTCGGTGTCCAAAGGTATCCCCAGATTACGCAAAGCGATTTGTGATTGGTACAAGCGTCGTTTTGATGTCGAGTTGAATCCAGAAACTGAAGCGATTGTGACTATCGGTTCAAAAGAAGGCTTGGCGCATTTGGCGTTAGCGACCTTAGGTCCGGGGGATGTAGTTTTAGTTCCCAATCCTGCGTATCCGATTCATCCCTATGGCGTGGTTATTGCCGGAGCAGATGTGCGCCATGTGCCGTTGGTCGCGGGGGTCGATTTTTTCGATGAACTGCATAAAGCGATTATTGACTCGTGGCCAAAACCCAAAATGTTAATTTTAAATTTTCCCGGTAATCCAACTAGCCAATGTGTGGAATTAGATTTTTTTGAAAAAATTATCGCTGTTGCTAAAGAACAAAATATCTGGGTGGTGCATGATTTAGCGTATGTCGATATTGTGTTTGACGGTTATCGAGCCCCGTCGATTTTAGAAGTCGAAGGCGCAAAAGACATTGCAGTGGAGTTTTTTACCCTGTCAAAAAGCTATAACATGCCCGGTTGGCGGGTTGGTTTTATGTGTGGCAACAAAGAGTTAGTGGCGGCATTGACTAAAATAAAGTCTTACCTTGATTATGGTACGTTTACACCGATTCAAGTTGCGGCGATTGCTGCCTTGGAAGGGTCACAAGACTGCGTGGCGGAAATTTGCGACATGTACAAAAACCGTCGTGATGTCTTATGTGAAGGCTTAAACGCCTTAGGTTGGGCGGTCGAAAAACCTAAAGCCACCATGTTTGTGTGGGCACCGATTCCGGATGCGTATAAAGCGATGGGGTCATTGGAGTTTTGTAAAAAGATGATTAACGAGGCAAAAGTGGCGGTGTCGCCCGGCGTAGGATTTGGGCAACACGGTGATGACCATGTGCGTTTCAGCCTAATTGAAAACGAACACCGCACCCGCCAAGCCTTGCGCGGTATCCGTGCAATGTTTAAAAAAGATGGTTTAATTTAAAAATATGACGCGGTTTAGGTGGTTGTCAATAACGCCGTAAGGTCGGCAGGCGTTGGTAAGCCTAACCGCGCACCTTTTTTTGTACAACAGTACGCCCCGGCTGCACTGGCGTAACGCAACGTCTCCAACCAATCCATGCCGAATGCCAGCGCGGCTGCAAATGCGCCATGAAACGCATCGCCCGCCCCTGTGGTATCCACTACGTCAACAGGCAACGCGGGCAACGCGCCGGTGTTGTTGCCATGTTGCCAAATCAAACCTTGATCACCTAACGTAATTACCACCACCGGCGCAACCCGCGCTAATCGGGCTAAAGTTTTTTCAGGATTACCGGTAAATTGCTGCCCAAATTTTTCTGAACACACCACATAATCGACCTGCCCAAGCAAGGCTAATGTACCGTCATGCAAGGAACCGGCATCTAATACCGTAGGAATATCTTTTTCACGCGCCTGACGCGCTAACGCCATCGACAGATAAGGCTCATGTCCGTCAAATAGCATCACTTTAGGACACACAGCGGAAAAATCCAGTTGCTCAGCAGCTAACGGTTGCGTATCCGCTTTATAATTAATTAACGCACGCTGACCGTCAGGTTTGACTAAAACGGTTGACAAAGGTGTTGGCAAATCGCCACGCACAATTAAATCGCGGTATACCCCATAATCATGTAATTCCTGCTCATGTTTATCACCATAAATATCCCGCCCTAAGTAACCTGCAAATGCTGACTTCAATCCCAATAAAGACACTGCCACCGCTGCATTAGCAGCCGGTCCACCACCACAACCTATCAGCCCGGTGGCAAATATTTTTTCATTTTCATTCGGATGGTGTGGAACGGAGAAGGTTAAATCATAGCAGGCGTGACCTACGCACAGTACATCAATCTCAATCAAATCATTCATGGTGTTTAAAAAGTGTTTGTCCGTTAAAAGTGCCTGTTATTTTATCCGATTGATTGTTATAAAAAACTTAATGTGACTGACAAGCGTCACAAAGCCCATGCAGTTCTAAAGTTAACTGTTGCGCCTGAAACGCATTTTTTTCGCTGATTTCACAAATTGCTTCATACACGTCCTGCGCCTCGACTTCTTTAGCATTTTGGCAGTTATCACAAATCAACAGTACTGAGTTATGTGATGTTTCCGGCTTTGAACAACCAATAAATGCATTCAGCGATGCCACTTTATGAATCAGCCCTGCAGCAAGCAGAAAATCTAACGCACGATAAATCGTCACAGGTTTAGCTTTTGGCTCTTCGCGTTGCAAAATTTCCAATAATTGATAAGCCCCCACGGCTTTGTGCGTAGACCAAATTAATTCAAAAATCCGCTGTCGAATTGGCGTTAAGCGAATATTTTTATCTTGGCATATTGTGTATGCAGATTCTAACGCATGGCTAATACAACAATCGTGGTCATGGGATGGAGTAGAAATAGTCATTATGCAAAAAAGGATAAAAGTGATGGATAGAGTTTAGCAGAGCGTTAGCGTTTATACAGTTGCATTTTGTTATGTTATAACATATCGTATATTTTTTTAAAGCCTTAATTTATTTAAAGACCATGATAAAAAAAACTTTAGTCATTTTTTGGCTGTCGGGTAGTGTATTGGCAGCGAATCCTGAAGCAGAAGAGCCTATAACAGAATTAGACGAATTACTTATTTCGGCTCCTTTTTCGCAAACTACCGCCAGCTCTGCGAAACCGGTTACGGTTTTGTCAGGGGAAAATTTACGCACAAAAATCGGTGCTACATTAGGCGAAACTTTAAAGAATGAACTGGGTATGACCACGCAATCCTTCGGTTCTGGCGTGGGTACGCCAGTGATTCGCGGACAAGCTGGCCCTAGGGTACGGGTGATGCAAAACAGTATCGGTAATAATGACGTGTCAACCTTAAGCCCAGATCATGCCAACAGTGTAGAGCCGATTTTAGCCGAGCGTATTGAAGTGTTACGAGGCCCTGCAACGTTGTTATACGGTAGCGGCGCGATTGGTGGCGTGGTGAATGTGATTGATAATCGTATTCCCGAAACTTTGCCCAATAAAATTATCGGCGGGGCGGCGGAACAACGTTACGATTCGGCGAATAATGAAACCGCCAGTGTGGTGAAAATAGAAGGTGGTCATCGTGGTTTGGCGTATCACTTGGATGGTTTTTATCGTAGCCATGATAATCTGCGCGTAGCCGGAAAACCGATTGATGAAGCAGCGGCGCGTGCTAGCGATCCAACGTTAGCTGATGTAGAAACATTGGATAATGCGACAGGTATTATTAAAGATACGCGCGGTTGGTCACGCGGCGGTTCTGCGGGGTTGTCGTATATCGGTGATAATGAGGTAATCGGTGCGGCGATCAATCATCTGCAAAATAAATACGGTATTCCTGCCGATGGCACCGGCGCAGCACCGGTCAGTGTGCTAATGACACAGACTAAATATGATGTTAAAGGGCAATGGCGTAAGCCGTTTACCTTCGCGGAAAACTTACGTTATAAATTTGGCTACACCGATTATAAGCACACTGAGTTAGACAACGGTATGCCAGCAACAACGTATTTAAACGAAACAGTAGAAAATCGCTTAGAATTAGAACACCAAGCGATTGGCGGTATTAAAGGCACGGCGGGTTTTCAATCTACTCACAGCCAGTTTTCTGCGTTGGGGGATGAAGCGATTGTGCCAAAATCCGCTATCGCTAATTACGGATTATTTTTAGTGGAATCAGTTACGCACGGCGATGTGACTTATGAATTGGGCGGCCGCGCGGAATTGCAAACTATTAAACCGAACACGGGACAGCATTTTTCCTATACCCCTTTTAGCGGTTCTGCTTCGGCGGTGTGGAAGATCAATCCACAGCATCAATTAAGTGTTGCAGCAACCCATTCGCAACGTGCGCCGCAAGTGCAAGAATTGTTATCCAAAGGCGTGCATGCGGCAACCCGCAGTTATGAAATCGGCAGTGCTAATTTAAGCAAAGAATTTTCCACCAATTTGGATTTAGGCTATCGTTTTCAATCATCATGGCTGACAGCGGAAGTAAACTTATTTCACAACTGGGTAAATAACTATATTTATCAACAACGTAGTAGTGATTTATTTAATACCGATACCGGCGAAATGGAATCAAGCTGTAGTAGCAATTCAGCGGCGTGTTTGCCTGTTGAACAAAGTCGGCAACAAAACGCCATTTTTCGCGGCTTTGAGGCTAAGTTAGTCGCGCCGCTGTTAAATAATCCGCACGGTAAGCTGGATTTAACCTTATTTAGTGATTATACACGCGGATATTTTGTGCAAGGCGGCAATGTGCCGCGTATGCCGCCCTTGCGTTATGGGTTTCAGCTTGATTATGGTTATCAAAATTTTTCTAGCACTATTCGTTTAACCCGCGCCGAAGCACAACAGTATGCAGCAAATAATGATTCAAATACAAAGGGTTATGTAGCATTAAATGTAGGCGCGCAGTACAATATTGCCCACTTTCACAACAGTAAAATTCTGTTATTTGCCAATGCTAAAAATATTTTAAACGAGACTATCCGCAATTCGACCTCGTATTTACGCAATTTTGCTCCCGATGCTGCACGCAGTGCTGAAGTGGGGATTCGCGTCAGCTATTAATCAACGCGCAGTTTTTCACATCGTGCAACCTTTTATCAAGGTGGTTATGGGATAATAAACTTTTTTTCGACGACTTATAAAAGCTATTTTCTACTATGCGGGTACATCTTAAAACATTGGGCTGTCGCTTAAACGAAGCGGAACTTGAAACATGGGCGCAAGATTTTATTAACGCCGGTCAGCAAATTAGCCCGCAGTTACAAGATGCTGAGGTAGTGGTGATTAATTCCTGTGCAGTTACCGCAGACGCAGCGCGTAAATCACGGCAGTTAATTCGTAAAATTCACCGCGAACAACCCAGCGCAAAATTAGTCGTCAGTGGGTGTTATGCCACCTTAAATGCACAAGAAGCCGCGTCTTTACTGGGGGTTGATTTAGTCGTCAGCAATCAAGACAAAGCGCAACTGGTCACAAAAACTTTAACCGAATTGGATTTACAAACTATGCCGGTGATGTCTACCGAAGCGGGCGCAAATGCGTTATTTAGTCGCGGTCGGCAACGGGCGTTTGTTAAAGTACAAGACGGCTGCCGTTATCGGTGTACCTTTTGTATTGTCACCCTTGCTCGCGGTGAAGAGGTGAGTCGTTCTCCGATAGATATAGTCAAGGAAATTAATCGGTTATATACCCAAGGTATACAGGAAATCATTTTAACCGGTGTGCATCTAGGCGGTTATGGCAGTGATATTGCCAGTAATTTAACGGCTTTACTGCGCACTATTTTAGCCGAAACAGATATTCCCAGACTGCGTTTAGGTTCGCTAGAGCCGTGGGATTTGCCGCCGGATTTTTTTAGCCTGTTTGCAAATCCACGTCTGTTGCCGCATTTACATTTGCCGTTACAAAGCGGTTCCGATACGGTGTTGCGGCGCATGGCACGGCGTTGTAAAACCGCTGAATTTGCCACACTAGTTGCGCAAGCTCGGCACACCATCCCTGATTTTAATGTCACCAGTGATATTATTGTCGGTTTTCCCGGTGAAACCGAACAAGAATGGCAACACAGCCTAGCGTTTATTGCCGAAATGGGGTTTGGGCATCTGCATATTTTTAGCTATTCACCGCGCGAAGGCACGAAAGCTGCAAGCTTACCCGCACAAGTGACTGCACAAGTGAAAAAACAACGCAGTCAGCAATTACATCAATTAGCGCAAACTTTAAAGCAACAGTTTGTGCAGACCCAACTTGGTAAAACTTTTCCGATTTTATGGGAAGGACAAAAACAACCGCTGGATGCGCAAACGTACTGGGCTTTCGGTTATACGCCTAATTATCTGCGGGTTGCGTGTTTAGTGAATAATGGACAGGACGTAGAAAACAGCATCCGCGCCGCGCGATTAGTTTCGACAGATGGCGAAACCATTCACGCGGTTCTTTGTGACTAACCTATTGATTATATTTGATTATGCCAGAGTTACCTGAAGTTGAAACCACCTGCGCCGGCATTCGTCCGTATTTAGTGGGCAATACTGTTCGTGAGGTAATTGTAAGGCAAGCGCAATTGCGTTGGGCTGTGCCGCTACATTTAGGACAGATTTTAGCAAACGCTACCATTGAAAGCGTTACGCGCCGGGCTAAGTATTGTCTGCTCAACACTGCGCAAGGTAGCGTAATTTTACATTTGGGTATGTCGGGTAGTTTGCGGATTGTTCACGCGCCCACGTTAGCCGGAAAACATGATCATGTGGATTTTGTGTTAGCTGATGGGGTGATATTACGTTTTAACGACCCGCGTAAATTTGGCGCGGTGTTGTGGGCAGAAGATAATCCGTTAACGCATCCGTTGTTGAAAAATTTAGGCCCGGAACCGTTAAGTGCCGATTTTAGCGGAACGCATTTGTATCAATTAGCCCACAAACGCAAAATGCCGATTAAAGCTTTCATCATGGACGGGCATATTGTGGTTGGGGTTGGCAATATTTATGCCAGTGAATCGTTATTTATGGCGGCGATTGCCCCGCAACGTAGCGCGGGAAGTTTGAATGCGCAGGATTGCGATAATCTAGCCAGCGCAATTAAGCAGGTATTACAACGTGCGATTGCGCAAGGTGGTACAACATTAAAAGACTTTGTTAATGCCCAAGGTAAACCCGGCTATTTTAGCCAATCGCTACAGGTTTACGGTCGCGCAGGACTGCCGTGTTATCGTTGCCAAACTACGCTTGCGCAGTTAACTATTGCACAACGTAACAGTTATTTTTGTCCAAATTGTCAGGAGTAAGGTTGATGTCATCACTCATTGGTCACACGCTTATCGGCGCAGCTTTGTTTGCCAGAGAGCATAAAATCGACTCGCCCAAGGCGGCGGTGCTGTGTTTTTTTATTGCCGGACTCGCCGTAAGTCCCGATGTCGATTACATTATTCGCTGGGTATTTCATTATCGCATTGAGCCGCGTTATACCCATTCCATTGGCTATTGCCTAGCGGTGGCATTGCTTGCATGGGCAATGAAAGCCAGTATATGCCGTCACTTGCTGGCAAGTATTCCTACTTCGCTACTATTTTTAGCCCCGTTTTCCCATCTCGTATTGGATTTAATGGTCGGCGTGTATCCGATGCCGCTCTTTTCCCCCCTCAGTGCGAAGGTCATTGTGATACCTTTTGGTGTGTTACCCAGTGCGGGCAGGTTACAACTGACAAACTATTATTTATGGCGTAACTTGTTCATAGAATTAGGGATTTTAATCCCGATTGTTATAGTGCTGATACCACGTTGGCGCACCGCAATATTACAAAACTCGTTACCGCGGCAACTACTTGTTTTAGCGTTATTTTTGTGTTTTGTGTCGGTAGGAGCCAGTTTAAGTCGTTAACTACACAAACGCTTGGGATTTACTGGCAGCTTAATTATTTCAATGTCGCTGTCAAGCGTTGTCGATAGGCTTTAATTGCCGGCAACAACGCTAGTCCCAACAAACCTAACATAATCCACAACGGCCAAAAAATAGCATGATTCCACGCCGAGCGTTTTTGCACGCGTTCTACAGGGTTAATGCGCAGATATTTAAGCTGATTATTTGCCATTAAATTCGGTTTTAAATTTTGATACCAGCTATGCGAGAGTACAAAATTTTTCGGATGCAAACCAAACACCCAAGGCGCATCATGGCGAACAATTTCCTGCATTTGTTGAATTAACTGATAACGCTCAAGACTGTCATCCATGCTGCGCATTTGTTCAAATAAACGATCAAACTCAGGGTTTTGATAATTAACGGCATTTTCGCCGCCGTATTTAACTTTGGCATTCCCGCCATAAAGCAAAAAGAAAAAGTTTTCCGGGTCGGGATAATCAGCATTCCAGCCCCAAATAAATAACTGTGCATTACCGTTACGGATTTTTTCTTGAAAGCGATTGTAATCGGTTGGGCGAATCGCCAGATTAATGCCTAATTTTTCTAACTGCTTGCGATACCAATTCATACGCGGCCTATCATCAACACTAATCGCAGTGGTATCAAAATTTAATGTTAATGCCTCACCTGTTTGCGCATTAATGCCGTTGGGATAACCGGCTTCAATCAACAGTTGCCGCGCGACCTCAATCTTTTTACGTTGCCCGGTGCGCTCATAAACATAGTTATTAATCCCGTTTGCATTATCAGCAAAACCATAAATACCGGGTGGCAAAACCCCTTGTGCAGCAATCGCTCGCCCGTTCATAAAAATAGAAATATATTCTTCGTAATCAATCGCAATCGAAATCGCCAATCGTAATTTACGCGCTTGTTCGCTATGACCGCCGACTGTTGCATCTAACATATTAAAACCTAAGTAATAAATAGATGTGGCCACAGAGGTTTCTAATTTAATGCCTTTGTGCTGCATAGACGGTGTCACCACCGCTTCCCCGGCACCGGAAATTTGTACCGCTTGATCAAAACTGTCGGAGGCAATCCCTGACGCATCGTAATAACCTTGTAAAAATTTATTCCAATACGGGATAGTCTCTTTTTCTAAAATATAAATTTCTTTATCAATAAACGGCAACTTTTTACCCGCATCGTTTAATAAGCCGGATTGTTTATCGCGGCTTTCACCGTCTGCAGGATAGGTTTCATAATGAAAATGCGGATTTTTACTTAGCACCATGCGCTTATTGGGATTGTTTTCCTCAAGTAAATATGCGCCGGTTCCAATCGGAAACCAATCTAAACTGATATTTTTATCTTTTAAACCATGCTGATCATAAAAAGTGAGGGCTTCCCAAGGCATCGGCGCGAAAAAATACATCGCTAACCAAAACTTAAATTGTGGGTATTTGCCTTTGATTCTAATGCGGTAGCGATAACGATTAATGGTTTCCGCTCCGGACAACGTAAATTTATGCAGCGCATTTTTCGGTTGATTAGCGACTTGCTTAGAAAATTCAGTAAAGCCGACAATATATTGCTTCATAATTTCTGCAATCGGCGATTGATTTTTAGGATGGGCTAAACGTTTGATTTGATAAACATAATCGTCAGCGGTTAATTCGCGCGTGCCGGTTTGTGAAAAATCTGTCAGGGTATTGATTTGGCTTAACTGCGCGTTGCTTAGATGATGATAAAGATAATTGCCGTTGTTGTCTTTGGCTAACGCCGGATGCGGTTGATAATAAATTCCTCTTTGTAAATCAATAGTATAGTCGGTATAAGCGATAAGTTTATCATCAACAGTATTGGATAGTTTTCGTCCCTGTGCATCTAAATAATCAATTTGCGGTAATTGGGTGGTGGTTAACGGCACAAGTTGATACGGGCGTTTTAGATAATGATATTGAAACGGCGGTTCATAAATTTGCGCGATAAAGCGATATTCGTCTTCGCTGTATGCCACGACCGGGTCTAAATGCTTGGGCTGTTCTGAAAAAGCCGAATATAAAATAGCGCGTGCTTCGTCTACTTCGGTGTAGGGGTTGTTGAGTTGGGAAACGTCACATGCTGTTAACAACAGGCTAATCGAGAGTAAAACGCGGTAAATTTGCATGGTTAACCTTTTATTCACGAGGATGAAACAGTTTCCCCTTTGATTTAAACAGGGGGTGGATTTTGACTGGGATGGCTGCGCAATTCCACTCTGGCGCGGATTAATGACAAAATGACTACGATTAATAATGCCGCCAATGCTAATTCTAGTAGTACAAACGCACCGATTTTAAAATATGCAAACAGCGGATGCACAAAACGCACCAGCCAGCCACCTAATTCATCGGCTAATGCCGAGCTGTAAACTAAACCGCTTAACCAAATTTTTAGGCGAACGGAAAAGTCGGTCATCAGCATTAAGTGGGTTAAGGTAACGGCTAGCATACCCATCGCAAATAAATGAAAATGCAGCACTTCCAGCAACCCTTCGTAACTTTTAGGCTGCGTAAACAGTTTTTCTGAGCCTAAATAATAAGCGATCACCGAATCTGCGGTTAACCCCATCCGGTGAAAATACATCATACCGTTGCTAATCCACAGCAAGACGATATACGCCAAAAATAGTAGCACCAACGTGTTTAATAAGGCTTTGCGCTGCTGCTCGCCAGTTACGAAATAACGCATTACACTTTACCTTTGTTTTTAACTAAAATCTGGTAAATTGCTAGCACTTTACGCACACTGTTTAACGCCGAGCGCGTACTTAAGGTTGCGCCTGAAATACCCTGAATACTTTTGTTAAAATCTATTTCCGCTAACGGGCGGTTAGTAAACTGTTCAAACCAACGCTCAGGCGGCTGATATTCCGGCGGTTCGTGAAACGCTAACAAGGTTACACTGCGCACGTCTCCTTCGGGGGTTAACACTATCATAATAGTTTCCGGCTTGGTTCTGACGGTTTCGGTTTCAATCGCTGCATAACCTAAAACCTTCCCCTGTTGTTTACCGACATAGAATGTAAATAGCCCCGATTCTAATTTTGTATGCGCTGCCGCTTCGATTTTAGCACTGTCATTTTTATCGGGAAATAATGACAATAATTCAATTTGCGCGCCTTTGCCGAATGCAAGTTCCATCGCTTCTTCTTTGCTGTAAAAAATTTTTCCAAAACTGGGAGTGGAAAAACAGCTTAACAGTCCCAGTAATAGGAGTAATGCGGAGGTTTTTTTGCGCGTTTTCATAAAAATTTTTCAAGGCTAGGTAAATAAAAAAACAAACCATTGCACAGCGCGGATGGTTTGTTTGGCATTAAAAATAACGAATGTGCATAATACTATAGGTTTTCATTCCATGTGTAGCCCATTGCAGTTGCGTTGTGATAGGCTTAAATCGCAGTTTACATCTGCAACGCTTGTAGGGCGAAAAAAATAATTAAGCCGCATGACCCTAATCCCAACCCAGCGGCTCCTAAGCGACTACCATGTAACCTTGTCCATAATAAAGTACCGCTTAGACTTAAAACGATTAATCCGCCGGCTAATGTATCAGCGAGTAATACCCAGCCGACTCCCATTCCAGCTCCTTTGTGTAAACCAATTAATATAGCAAAGAAATTCCCTTCGGTTCGCTTAACGCTCACAAACGTATTACCTTGCCAATATTCAGCTTGCAGCATCCGTTTTGGATTGCGGATAGTGATTTGCCATAACCTAGGTTGTTGAAACGGTTGATTATTCCACATTACAGTTTTGGGCTGTTCCTGTTGAATTTTCGCGTGACTGGCATCTATTTTTAACTTTTGACCTAGCCAAGTTGCCATCGCTTTTGCTGTGGCTGGGTGTGGTGTTGGCAAAGGCAACTGTATTTCCGTTTTCTCTTGTTTAACGGCATGAATTTTTAGCACATTGTGATGATTTAATAAAATACCGGATATACCAAATAATAGACCTAATGCCGCACCCCACAAGCCAAACCACGCATGTGTACGGCGCAGCCATTTTAAAAAAGTACCGCGTGATAGGGAGTGAGGCAAAAATAAATACCCGCTTGCTTTTTTGCGTGGCGGCGGGGTAAGAGTGGTATCATTCATGTTATATAATATTATCAATAGGTTAAAACTTAACTTTAATGCCAGCAGTCACTGCAAGCGGCGAAGCAGGGGTAATATTGGTATTGCTGTTGGCAAAAGCGTAATAGGATTTATCCAATAAGTTTTCCACATTTATCTGCATATCAATAGCTTGGTTAAGTTTAAAATAAACGGCGGCATCAAAACGCAAAAAACCGGGCAAGGTGACTAAATTATCCGTTGCAGCATATAGTTTACCGCGATAAATTGCTCCCAGTCCCACGCCCCATTGCGGCGTAATATCATAACGATTCCATAATGAAAAGCTATGTTCCGGTAATTGCGCTAAAGTTGCCCCTGCTAATGCAGTGCTGGACATGCTTTGGGTAATTTTGCCATGTTGATAAGCATAGCCGCCCATAACGTGCCACGCATCACTAATATTACCGCTTAGCCCCAATTCCATGCCGCGTGTACGCTGTCCATCGACCAAAAATGACACTGCCGGATTATTTGGGTCGGTTGCCAGCGCATTTAATCTGTCCAGTTGAAAAAACGCCAACGTTGCGGATAAGTCTGGGTGTATCTCCCATTTTGCTCCGATTTCGTAATTATTAAATTTTTCCGGTTTTAATGCTGCATTGCTTAAAGTCAGTGAACCGAGTTGTTCGCCAGCTCTAGGAACGTAAGCAATACTGTAATTGGCGTATAAGGCAAAATTATCAATAGGTTTATAAACTAAACCGGCACGCGGGGAAAATAAATTGTCCGTGACGGTTATGTTATCGCCGCTGCGGTTATTGCGAAAAGCCATGGAAAAATTATCATAACGCAAGCCAATAATCGCTTGTAATTGTCGGGTTAATTGAATTTGGTCTTGTAGATAACCGGCAGCAACCGTGGCAATGCCATGATTATCCGCATCGGTTGCACTTTGCCTAAAAGTTACGTTACCGGTATAGCGTGGGTTTATCAGCGGCACGTTCACAGCCGTGGTGTTTTTCCCAAGGTCAGTAAAATAGCCAGTGTTACGAAAATTGTTCGTTTCTTGACGGGCAAATTCCGCTCCCGCTAATAAAGTGTGCTTAACAATACCGGTATTAAAAGCAAAAGTTAAATCGGTTTGGTTGAAAAAATTTTCCCGCTGTGTAACGTTATTATACGCAGCAATCGCAACTTGATTAGCCGTCGCATTCACCGCCGTCGGATAAATGTTTTGATAAAATTTATCATACACCGCATAGCGGGTGCTGTTACGCACGCTGAGATGGTTATTAAAATTATGCGCAATAACCGCGTTTACCGCATCGACCGTTACCGATGTTGGACTGTGCTTAGGATCACCGAAAAAAGTTGATACATCGGTATCCAGTGGACGACCATTAAAAGAGGAAATCCCTCGATCGGCGGTGCGTTGGTCTTCATAATGTTCATAGCTTAGCGTGGCTTTAGTGTTGTGGTCATTGGAACGCCAAGACAGGGTAGGACTGACCCCCCAACGCTCAGATTGTACATCAGCACGGTAACTATCGGCAGTTTCCCACATCCCATTGAGCCGCAGCGCAAAATGATCATTCATCACTTGATTGACATCCGCCGTAACGCGAAATTTATCCCACGTTCCGCCTTGAAAACCCAGTTCGCGGCGATTGTTCCAATCGGCTTGTTTTGTGGTTCTATTAATTAAACCGCCCGACCCGCCGCGCCCGAAAACCATCGCATTGGGACCTTTTAATACCTCTACTTGGTCAATATTGTATAAATCGCGAAAATATTGTACATCGTCACGAATACCATCGACATACATATCCGAGGTGGATGTATTACCACGAAAAACCGGATTATCACGATTGCCTTCGCCTTGCGCAATCCCCACGCCGGGAACATAGCGCAAAGTATCGGCAATGCTGTGCATATTTTGATCGCGGATAAATTCTTGCGTAATGACGCTTATTGATTGTGGCAAATCAATTAAGGCAGTATTGGTTTTTACTGCGGTTTTATTCTGTTTAGCGTGATAACTGTTTTCAACTTTTGCGCGATTGACCACTACATCATCCAAAACTGTTTCCGGCTCTGCATACCCTGCCGATTTTTCAGCAGCGCAAGCCATGCTATGTGTGGTTAGACTCAATGCTAATAAAGTATATAACGATTTGATTTTAAATAATTTGTTGCGCGTGGACATACGTCCTCCTCTGCTAGAATAGGTAAAAAACTGGCTGCCTGGCAGAAGAGGCTGGGTGGCTGGTTTAAAGATTATTTGGTTAAAATTAATTTATCATTGCTGGTAATCCGTAACCGATATTCCACGCCTTGATGTTCAATGATAAGTTCATGCTGATTACAGAACAACTGCTCACTGCGGACGCGCTGAGGTAACACAGTATCCGCAAGTTTCTGTGGTTTAAGGTGTCGCTTAGAAACATCATCCTGCGGATTTGTCATAGTGTTTATTACCCGACTGTACTGTGTTATTAAAAAATAAAACCAACGCCTAAATTAAAGTCATCCGGTAGTTGACCTTGTTTGGCTTTAAAGTTGCGATAATCGGCTTTGATGACCACATTGGGGATTGGTTTGTACTGCAAGCCAAATTGATAAATGCGCCGATCTTTGCTTAAGTCATCTTTAAAGCCTTGCGGGGCTTTGCCAACCGTGTCAAGTTGTTCATAACGGAAAAACGGTGTCAGCGATTGCGCGGTGTCTGCAAACAATAAAGGTAATACGTCATAACCTACTTCGGTGTACCAACCATAATTATTTTTACCAATGGTTTGTTTGTTCATCGCACTTAAATTGACCGCATCGGAAATATGTCCCCATGAGCCTAAGGCGCGTAGCTCTAAGCCTTTGTATTTCCATTGAATATGTCCTTCATAAAGTTGGGTCAAGGCATCAATTTTTTGACCGGCATAATTCATATTTTGCCCAGATTTACCAACATAGCCGGAACCGCCTATGGTCAAACCCGGAACTTGAGTAGGTGTATAATCTAAACGTGCAACATAGCCAAAGTTTTCCGCTTTGGCTTTACTTGCGCCTTGTCGCCCATCACGAATACCGCCTGAGGTGAAATTTGCGGCATTTAAACCGTTCACCACATAAGTGGTATAAGACAATTCCGGCGTAATTTGTCCAAATAAACCTAAACCTAATTCACTCCAAGTGCTGGGGATGATATAGCGTTCAACTTCGGGGCGATTGTTACCAAAATAAAACGGTGGTTCGTGAATTTGGTTAATAAACCCCATCGGCATTAACACAACCCCCGCCCGAATATTGGCCAGCGGATTTAAGAAAAAATCTAATGCTGCAAACTCAACCGATACTGCGCCATTGGCATCCGTTGCCCCATGTTCAAATTCAATTTCGCTGTTAAATAAAATATTGTCAGTAAACTTATAACCGGCGTATAACACCATGCGGTATAAATCCGCACTGTCTTTATTAGTCCCTTTATCACCAACAATGCCACGATAATTAGCTTCACCATACCCACCGATGGATAAACCTTTGCTCACACCATAAACTTTTGATGCCGCAGGACCTAAACCATACGCACTTTTGTATTTTGCTTCGTCAGGAATTGCTAGATTAGTGCGTAATTTTTCCACTTCTTGACTAAGAATATCGGTTTTACGCTCTAAATTTTTTACTTCGCCGGTTGGTTCAGGCTTATCAACGCTTGATTTTTCAGATGATTGCGGCTTTGCTTTGAGTGCATCAATTTGTTTTTGCTGCGCTTGAATAATTTTCCACATGTCCTCCATCGTTTTAGGTTTATCCAAAGCTTGTGCCGAAAAACTCAATAATGTCAATGTAGTAAATACACCGTTTTTTAGTAAATGATACGTCTTATTTTGCATAACCAGTCCTATCAATAAAATAAATGGGGATAATTTGATTATAGTGTGAATAGTTATGTTGTTGCAAATGATTGTTATTTACCTTGTCGGGTTTATTCTAGTTTGTTATTTAAATTTATAAGTGCAAAATTTATTTTAGTTTTATTTATTAATAACTTATAAAAATTCTACAAGATTTTTAATATGGTTATGATAAACTCAGAAAGTTCTGGACTTTAATATCAAAATGAAGCTAAAACTGCATGAATTATCAGATGAGATAAACTCTTTACCCACTGCTTGATTTAGCGGCTAGATAAAGAGTTAAGATTTTGAAGTTATTGGTAAAATTTTTTAAGTTAAGACCAGCCGATACATATCGGCTGCCTTAATGATAGACTAGGAATTATGCCATGATTTGCGTCCACAACTTTTCGACAAACAATCGCTGTGAGGCAAAATAATCTTCATCCGCCACAGCTTTTTGCCCTTGTAATACTTGCGCATGACCAAAATCACGGTAATGACAATACGCGGCTTTTAAATGTTGAGCCTGTTCTGTGCTAAAAAAACCATGTGCCAACAAGCCATCAATTAAGCGCACATTGTCGGTATAGCAGGTTAAATCAGGATAAGTGGCACTTTGATCTAAAATTGCAAATTGCACTATAAATTCAATATCGGCGATGCCGCCCTTGCTCTGTTTCAGATCAAAGCAGCCCGCTTCTTTTGTCGCTAATGCTGCACGCATTTTTTCACGCATTTCGCGCACTTCAGTTTTTAGCTGATGATGCGCACGCGGTAAACTTAAAATCCGCCGTCGAATTGCCTCATACTCGCCGCGCAACGCAGGGTCACCTGCAATAAACCGCGCGCGCACCAAAGCTTGATGTTCCCATGTCCATGCTTCGTTACGCAAATACGCCTCATAACTTTTAATATGCGTTACTAACAGCCCAGAATTGCCGCTCGGTCTAAGGCGCAAATCCACTTCATATAACACACCCGACAACATTTTGGTATCTAAAATATGCCGGACTTTTTGCCCCAACCGTCCATAAAACTGCATAGCAGTAATTGATTTATCCCCCGTCGTCATCGCATGGTCATCCTCTGCATCATACAAAAATACCATATCCAAATCGGACGCATAACCTAGTTCGATTCCGCCTAGCTTACCAAATCCTAATACCGCAAATCCTTGTATTGCCTCGCTTTTTGCACACGGATAACCGTGTTTGGCTACCAATAGTTTCCAGGAATAATCCAGCACATAGGCAACAATCGCCTCCGCAATAGCGGTTAAATAATCGCTTACCACCATTAACGGAATTACCCCCATAATATCCGCTGCTGCCACACGCAACACGCACATCTGTTTAAACTGACGTAAAGCAATCATTACCTGCTCTTCATCCTGCGTATCCGTTTTGGCCAAATGCAGCGTTAATTGCTCTATAACAGCTTGTTTTTCCAAAGGTTCATACAAAGAACGGGTATCCATTAACTCATCAAATAACACCGGATAACGTGACAAATAATCACAAACCCAAGCACTGGCAGCGGATAATTTCACCAACTGTACCAACGCATCAGGGTTTTCCGCCAACAACGCCAAATACACATTGCGTCCTGCCACCGCTTCAAATAAAGCTAACAAGCGTCTAAATGTTTCATCAGGATTACGCACCGCAGACACCGCGTCAATCAACGCAGGCATTAATCGTTCTAATACCCCTGCGCCCTTACT
>JACCEE010174330.1_pt1 | contig 44265 bp, 48 predicted proteins | sample 7449931 | NCBI WGS metagenome assembly JACCEE01 (sample SAMN15323457, study PRJNA562643) | freshwater metagenome | isolation source: river surface water | place: USA:Blue River Watershed | collected 2017-08-19 | reverse complement strand
GCCCCCAACGTGCGCAAGATGGCGATGTCGGTGCGCTTGTCGGTCACCGTCATCACCAGCGTGCTGACCAGGTTGAAGGCCGCCACCGCTACGATCAGGGTGAGGATGATGAACATCATGCGTTTTTCGACCTGAACAGCGGCAAACCAGGTCTTGTTTTGCTGGGTCCAATCGCGCACAAAAAATGCACCGCCCAGTTGCATTTGCAGCTCACGCGCCACCTCGCGCGCCTGGTGCAGGTCGCGCAGCTTCAGGCGCACGCCGCTGGGGCCTTCCAGGCGGAACATGCGGGCCGCATCGTCCACATGCATCATGGCCAGCGCCGAGTCGTATTCGTAATGGCCCGAATGGAACAGGCCCACCACGCCCATTTGCTTCATGCGCGGCACCACGCCCGCAGGCGTGACCTGCCCCGAGGGGGAGACCAACGTGACCGGGTCGCCGGTTTGCACGCCCAGGTTGCGCGCCAGATCACCGCCCAGCACGATCCCAAACTGGCCCGGCACCAAGCGCGCCAGCACGCTGGCCTGCCCCTTCTCCGTCAAATCGGTGACTTCGGGCTCGAGCGCCGGGTCGATGCCGCGCACCAGCACGCCCTTCATGTCTTCACCCCGGGCCAGCAAGGCCTGTGCCGTGATGAAGGGCGCAGCACCCACCACCTGCGGGTGGGCCTTGAGGCGTGCCAGCACGGCGGGCAAATCGGTCACCGCCCCACCGTCGGCGGCATAAACCTCAATGTGCGAAACCACGCCCAGCATGCGGTCACGCACCTCTTTTTGAAAACCATTCATCACGCTCAACACGATGATCAGCGCCGCCACCCCCAGCGCAATGCCCAGCATGGACACGCCCGAGATGAAGGAAATGAACCCGTTGCGCCGCGTGGCGCGGCCTGCGCGGGTGTAGCGCCAGCCCAGCAGCAACTCGTAGGGGATGTTTTTGAAAAAAGACATAGGACGCTATTGTGACCAATCGGTTCCGGGTCCATGTCCGGGATGCCGTCACCCACCCTGCGCACAGGCCAACGGCCCGGTGTTTTCACTTAGAAAGTCACCATGGAGACGTTTGGGGATCCGTCCAGGGCCTGAAATCCAAAGGCTTGAACCCCACGGGGCTCGCATTTCAAACACAGGAGACACGACCATGAATGCCCGACTGCCCCCCTTGTGCGCCCTGCTGGCCGCTTTGCTGCTGAGCGCTTGCCAGACCGCCCCCGTCAAGAGCGCGATGCCCTCCACATCGCCTGAAGAAGTGGGCGAATTCCGCAAAGGCAGCGGCTACCTGAACGGCTACCTGGACCGCAAGGAACTGCCCGACAGCCTGGCCCTGGTGCCACCACCACCTGCGCCCAGCTCGGCCCGCCAGGCGGCCGACCTGCAGCTGCACCAGCAAACCCGCGCCTTGCGCAACACCCCCCGCTGGGAACAGGCGTTCAAAGACGTGAACCTGAAGTTTCCCGAGGCGGCCGGGGTGTTTTCGTGCACCTTGGACCTGCCCATCTCGCAAGAAGCCACGCCCCACCTGAACATGTTGCTGCGACGCAGCCTGATCGATGCCGGTTTTGCCACTTACAAGGCGAAAGACCACTACAACCGCAAGCGCCCGTTTGCCGAACTGGGCGAAACCACTTGTGCGCCCAAGGAAGAAGCCCACCTGTCCAAAGACGGGTCCTACCCCTCGGGCCATGCGGCACTGGGCTGGGCCTGGGGCATGATTTTGGCGGGCCTGGCCCCGGACAAAGCCAACGCCTTGCTGCAACGCGGCCACGCCTTTGGTGACAGCCGCATGATCTGTGGCGTGCACTGGCAAAGCGACCTCGAAGCCGGGCGTGTGGTTGGGGCCGCTGCCGTAGCCCGCCTGCAGGCCGACCCGGTGTTTCAGGCCCAGGCCCAATTGGCCAAAGCTGAAATTGCGGCCGCCCGTGCCAAAGGCCTGAAATCAGACCGGCAAGATTGCGCTGCCGAGGCGGCCGCGCTGAAACGCTGAGCCCCCCCGTCACGACCGTTCACATGGGGCCTGCGACAATCAGGCCCCATGCACCTGATCATTCCCTACGCGGCCAGCCAAGCCTTCACCGGCCCCGAGGTCTGGGGCGGTTTGCAGCTGCCCCACTTCCAAGCCCTGCTGGGCACACTGCAACGCCAGCAGGTCTGGCAAGACCCCGACCCCACCCCCTTGCACCTGCCGCACGAACGCCTGCACGCCCAGGCGCTGGGCTGGGCCTGCGACAGCGTCGCCCTGCCCTGGGCGGCCTGGCAAAGCGGGGCCGCCGATGGCAGCCCGCAGGCCTGGATCACACCCTGCCACTGGCAAATTGGCATGGACCAGGTGGTGATGGCCGACCCGGCGGCTTTGCAGCTGAGCGATGAAGAATCCCAGCAATTGCTGCAGGCCATGCAGCCTTTTTTTGAGGAAGACGGCTTGCAGGTCAGCTGGCACAGCGCCTTGATGTGGCAGGCCAGGGGCGCCATGTTGGCCGACCTGGCCTGCGCCTCACTCGACCGGGTGATCCACCAGAACGTGAAGGACTGGATGCCCCGGGGCCCGGCCGCCCGCCCGCTGCAACGTCTGCAAAGCGAAATGCAGATGCTGATTTACAACCACCCGGTCAACGATGCCCGCGAAGCCCGCAGGCAAATCACCGTCAATTCCTTCTGGCTGCACGGGGCGGGGGCCCTGACTGTCCCGGCCGCCGCTCCCACGCAAGTGCTGGAGATGCCCCTGGCCCTGCGCTCGGCCGCCTTGCATGGCGATGTGCAGGCCTGGCGGCAAGCCTGGCAGCAGCTGGATGCCACGGTGCTGGCCGATCTGCTGGCCCACTTCAAAGCCACGGGCCAGGCCACGCTCAGCCTGTGCAGCGAACATACGGCCCACACCTACACCGCCGCGCCTGCGGCCTGGCACCAGCGGGTCACCCGCCTGTTCAACAAAACCACCCCTGCAACGGCATTGGCCGCCCTCACCCTCTGATCGCCCCATGAATTTGCTCACCCGGGATGTGCCCCCCCGCAGTGCCTGGGCGCTGGAACAAGCAGGCATCCACCCCTTGCTGGCCCGCCTGTATGCCGCCCGTGGCGTGCAGTCCCAAGACGAACTCGACGACGCGCTGAACCTGCTGCTGCCCCCGGCCAGCATGCGAGGCACCACCGAAGCGGCCAAGTTGCTGGCCGATGCCATGGCGCAGAACAAACGTCTGTGCATCGTGGCCGATTACGACTGCGACGGCGCCACCGCCTGCGCTGTGGCGGTGCGCGGCCTGCGCATGCTGGGGGCGCAAAACGTGAGCTATCTGGTGCCCGACCGCGTGGTGGACGGCTACGGCCTGACCCCGCCGATTGCCCAGCGCGTGCACGCGCAAGGGGCAGACGTGCTGATCACGGTGGACAACGGCATCGCCAGCGTGGCCGGTGTGCAAGCAGCCCAAGCCCTGGGTTTGCAGGTGCTGGTCACCGACCACCATTTGCCGGGCAGCGAACTGCCCACGGCGGAAGTCATCGTCAACCCCAATCAACCGGGCTGCGGCTTTGCCAGCAAATCGGTGGCCGGGGTGGGCGTGATGTTTTACGTGCTGCTGGCCCTGCGGGCCGAGCTGCGCCAGCGCGGCGTGTTTGACGCGAGCAACCAGCCGCGTCTCGACGCCCTGCTGCCGCTGGTGGCCCTGGGCACGGTGGCCGACGTGGTCAAGCTCGACCCGAATAACCGTCGTCTGGTGGCGCAAGGCCTGCGCCGGGTGCGGGCCGGGGCGCTGCCGCCGGGCATGGCGGCGTTGATGCGCGCCGCTGGCCGTGAAACCGCCAAGGCCACCACCTTTGACTTTGGCTTTGCCCTGGGCCCGCGCATCAACGCAGCGGGCCGCCTGGCCGACATGACGCTGGGCATCGAATGCCTGTTGACCGATGACGCCGGTCGCGCCGACGAGCTGGCCAAACAACTGGATGCGATCAACCGCGAACGCCGCGTGATCGAGGACGACATGCGCGAGATGGCCATGGAGATGGCCGAGTCGCTGTTTGACGAGGGCGACGAGCCGCCCCCGGCCATTTGCGTGTTCGACCCGGACTTTCACGAGGGCGTGGTCGGCATCGTGGCCTCGCGCATCAAGGACAAACTGCACCGCCCCACTTTTGTGTTCGCGGCCAGCAGCGCGCCGGGCAAAGAGCACGAACTCAAGGGTTCAGGCCGGTCGATTGCGGGATTTCATCTGCGCGACGCTCTGGATTTGGTGGCCAAGCGCGCACCGGGCGTGCTGCTGCGCTTTGGAGGTCACGCCATGGCCGCGGGCTGCACCGTGGCCGAAGAACACCTGGATGTGTTTGAAGAAACCCTGAACCAGGTCGCCATGGAATGGCTGGACGCCGCCACGCTGCAACGCCGACTGGAAACCGATGGGCCGCTGCCCGCCGAATACCGCCGGGTCGATTTGGTGGACATGCTGCACCACGAGGTCTGGGGCCAGGGCTTTGCGCCACCGGTGTTTTGCGAAGAGATCGAGATCGTGTCGCAGCGCCTGGTGGGTGAAAAACACCTGTCGCTCAAGATGAAGCACCAAGGCCAGCCGGTGGACGGCATCTGGTTTGGCCGCACCGAGCCATTGCCGTCAAAAGTGAAGCTGGCTTATCGGCTCGATGCCGATGAGTGGCAGGGGCAAAAGCGCGTGCGGTTTTTGGTGGAAGGTGCGGAGGTTTAACGGCCGTCGGACCTGAAGGTCCGACCTACGGGAGATGTGCAGGTCGGCGGCTTGAGCCCCGACTTGCACCTCAATGCTTGGTCGCCACCTTGCCCTGCAAGGCATTGAGCACCGGGGCGGACACCAGGCCCGACACATCACCACCCAATTTGGAAATTTCCCGCACCAGCGTGCTGCTGATGTGCTGCACGCCCGCGCTGGTGTGCAGGAAAACCGTGTCGATTTCAGGGGCCAAATGGCGGTTCATGCCCGACATTTGCGTTTCGTAGTCGTAATCGGTCACCGAGCGCAGACCGCGCACGATCACCTGTGCATGTTGCGACCGCACGAACTCGACGATCAGGCCGTCAAAGGGCATGGCTTTGACATTCGGGCAATCGGCCAGCGCGGCTTGCGCCAGCGCCACGCGCTCGTCCAGGCTGAACAGGGTCTTCTTGTGGTGCGCCACGGCCACAGCGATGATGACTTGGTCAAACATCTGCGCAGCGCGGCGGATCGCGTCTTCGTGCCCGAGGGTCAGCGGATCAAACGTGCCTGAATACACGGCGGTCACAGCGGCATTGGCAGAGCGGCTCATGGAAGGTCCTTGTGGGTAAACGACAAACAGGTTCAGGCGGTGCGCCTGAGCAAGTGGGCATGCACGGCACCGGCCTTGAGGTGACGCTCAACTTGTAAACCCAGTGCAGCCAGGGTCTCGGCAGACCAGGCCACAGGCGCTTCCAGATAAATCCAGCCGCCAACGGGCACAGCGGCGGTGGCGGCCTTGATCGCAGGCTCAAACCAGGGGCCGTCAAAGGGGGGGTCAATGAACACCAGATCCACACTGCCGGCGGACAAACGCTGCAAGGCCATGATGGCGTCGGTGCGCTGCACCTGCACGGTCTCGGCCTTCAGACGACGGACATGGTCTTGCAAAGCACGCACAAGCACCGGGTCTTGTTCCAGCATCAACACATGGGCGGCCCCACGTGAGGCAGCTTCCAGTCCCAGTGCACCCGTACCGGCAAACGCATCGACACAGCGCCAATCGGTCAGGTCCTGGCCCAACCAGTTGAACAGGGTCTCACGCACACGGTCTGGCGTAGGGCGCAGGCCAGGCTTGTCAATCACTTTGAGCCGGGTGCGCCGCCACAGGCCACCAACGATGCGAATTTCGTGTGACGCAGGGCCTTTGGGCACCGGGTTTTGGGGCTTTTTGCCTGCAGCATGGCGGGCTGCGCCACTGAGCGCTGGGCGTTTGGAGGGGGCTGAAGACATAGCTTGTGAGTGTAAAGGCCTGCACCTGGGGGTCAACAGGGCGCAACCGCGACGCACAACGAAGTGTGGGCCACCAAGCGCCGAAGGCCAGCTGAAAGCGGGGTTTCATAGAATGCACGCTCATTCCTAGAAAACCCATGTTCAGTTTTTTTCGCAAAAAAGCCTCCCCCGAAGCCACGCCAGCCCCAGCACCGGCCAGTGCGCCTGCGCAGGCAACTGTTTCAGCACCGCCTGTTGTGACTGCAAAGCCCCCTGCCACAGAAGCCCCGGCACCCGCAGCCCGGCAGGGTTGGATGGACCGCCTCAAGGCCGGTTTGCGCAAAACCGGCTCCAGCATCGCCACGGTATTCACGGGTACCCGCATCGATGACGAACTTTATGAAGAGCTTGAAACCGCCCTCTTGATGGCCGACACCGGGGTCAAAGCCACCGAGCACCTGCTGCAAGACCTCAAACGTCGGGTCAAAGAGAGCAAGGCCACCGAACCTGCGCAAGTCAAGGCGCTGCTGGCCGATGCGATTGCCGATCTATTGCGCCCCCTGCAAAAACCACTGGAAATCGGGGCGCACCACCCCACGGTGATCATGGTGGCTGGTGTCAACGGGGCAGGCAAAACCACCTCGATTGGCAAACTGACCAAGCACCTGGCCGACGATGGCCTGAGCGTGCTGCTGGCAGCGGCCGACACCTTCCGGGCCGCCGCCAAGGAACAGCTGGCCGTTTGGGCGGACCGCAATACCGTCGAGATCGTCAGCCAACAAAGTGGTGACCCCGCGGCCGTCAGCTTTGACGCCGTCACGGCAGGCCGCGCCCGGGGCCGTGATGTGGTGCTGGTGGACACGGCAGGTCGCCTGCCCACGCAGCAGCATTTGATGGAAGAGCTCAAGAAAATCAAGCGTGTGGTGCAAAAGGCCGAGGCCACCGCGCCCCATGAGGTCTTGCTGGTGATTGACGGCAACACGGGTCAAAACGCCTTGGCACAAGTCAAGGCTTTTGATGACACCTTGGGCCTGACGGGTTTGGTGGTGACCAAACTCGACGGCACGGCCAAAGGCGGGGTACTCTGCGCCATTGCCCGTGAAAAACCAGTTCCGGTCTATTTCGTTGGCGTAGGCGAAAAACTGGAAGATCTGGAAACATTCGACGCCCAAGAATTCGCTCAGGCCCTTCTGAGCTGACGGTTCATCGAATTTGACGCAAATCAAGGGAAAACCCTGATTTCTTCGCGGTATCCCACCTTCGATTTAGCACTCAACCGCGAGGAGTGCTAATATTCACAGAATTCTCTGAAAGGAGTTCTGGTATGAACATTCAAACTGGATCACCCACCACCGCGATGGCACTGAGCAACCCATGGGCCATGGTGCCTTCGCTCGGTCATCTTGACGCTTACATCTCTGCGGTCAACCGCATGCCCATGCTGACGCTCGAAGAAGAGCAGAAAGCAGCTCGCCAACTCAAAGCCCACGACGACCTCGAAGCTGCCCGCAAGCTGGTGTTGTCGCACTTGCGCTTGGTGGTGTCCGTGTCGCGCCAATACCTCGGTTATGGCCTGCCCCACGGGGACCTGATTCAGGAAGGCAATGTGGGCCTGATGAAGGCCGTCAAACGCTTTGATCCCGAACAGGGCGTGCGCCTGGTGAGCTATGCATTGCACTGGATCAAGGCCGAAATCCACGAATACATCCTGAAAAACTGGCGCATGGTGAAGGTGGCCACCACCAAAGCACAGCGCAAGCTGTTTTTCAACTTGCGCTCCATGAAGCAGGGGTTCAAAGCCGATGCCGAAGAAGGCACACACCGCGATACGCTGACCACCGACCAGGTCGATGTGATGGCGCACAACCTGAACGTCAAGCGGGAAGAAGTTCTGGAAATGGAAATGCGCATGTCTGGCGGCGATGTGCTTCTCGACCCGGCCCCGTCAGACGACGGCGAACAGGCTTTTGGCCCCATTGCCTATCTGGCGGATGCCAGTCATGAGCCCACGGCCATGATCGAGGCGCATCAGCGCGACATGATGGCCAGCGATGGCCTGGCCACCGCGCTCAATGCCCTGGATGAACGCAGTCGCCGCATCGTGGAAGAACGCTGGCTCAAGGTCAACGACAACGGCTCGGGTGGCATGACCTTGCACGATCTGGCCGCCGAATACGGTGTGAGCGCCGAACGCATCCGTCAGATCGAAGTCGCAGCGATGAAAAAAATGAAAAAGGCGCTGGTCGAGTACGCCTGAAACAACAGCCTCCTGCGCAGCCCTACGCCAGCCTCGTGCTGGCGTTTTTTTGCGGCTCCATCCAGCCTCATGACCTGGGACCAAAATCCTGACACGTTTGGGCAGTCCGGACACGTGAAATGGTGTGACTTTGTTCCCGCGTTTTAGACAGTTCCTGCAATGCCAAGGCAGCAGGCACAGTTTCAAACTTCAAGACTGTGTCAGTTGGAGACCACACACGCCAATACAAGGTTTGACCAGGCTGAAGATCCACTTGATGGTTTGTGTTCGCTTCATTTTTGTCACGGTCTCCCCCAACCACATGCCTGATCCCCAAGGTCATGGCTGCCGGAGCCAAGCACAGGAGTGAATACCCGCCACTGCTCAGCGTGGCATGGTGAACACCATTGACCAAAATGGTGCCTGCCAGTGTGCCGGGCAAGTCTTTGGGCCAGTAAAAGACAAGGCGAGCCTGGGTATCGACAACATGTGTCAGCGCCACGTAGGTCTCACCCGACAAACCCCGATCACTGGACTCATTCGATTGAACAAGCCCAGGTGCACACAAGCTGCAAGCCAAAACACCCGCCAGAAAACCATGCGACCGAAAAAATTTCACCCATGCCACCAACATCACAAACTCCTTGACCCATCCATCTTCAACAATTGCGCGCCCTCATCGCGACGAGACAACTCCCCGGCAGAGAGTGGTAAATCACAAGTCACTGTGGCCCGCGCACCAGGCAACATCGGGATGTCCAGCTGTAAATCTCCATGGTGCTTGCGGATCACTGTCCTGACAAATTCCAGACCGAGGCCGAAACCCCGCGAGGCCGGTGCCGACCGCTCTTCATCCTGCACACCGACTGTATTGCTGATGCGCCATCGAACCGCCCCATGCGGATACTGATTTGAAGGTCGACAAACTGTTTGCTCAAATTCAATCTCACTTTGAACTTGTCCATACCGAATGGCATTGGTCAACAAATTGACCAGCATGCGAATCAACAAACGCTGATCCGCCTGAATGAACAGAGGTTCAGCACTGCTCTCGATGCACCAGGTCATCTGCTTGCCGAGGGCCCAATCCTTGACTTGATAAACCGCCTCGTCCATCACTTCGTCAACCAGGGTTTCCTGCATCTGGTATTGCAGTGCATCGGCCTGAATGGCCAGGATGAAATCGTCCATCATCTGCAATAAAGTAGTGGCATTGCGGGTGATACTGCCGAAGATTTCAGCCTCATGCACCTGCGCTTCTTGACGGCTCAATACGATGATTGAAGCAATGGGCGTACGCATGTCGTGCGACAACCATTGCAAGGTCCTGTCCCGCTGGGCCTGGAATTCATGCAGATCGGTCACATCCACCAACGTCAGCAGCCACAGAGACTGATCGGCACCGGGGGGCAATGGCGCAGAATAAAAGAGTCCATGTCGGACTTGACCAGCACGATCGGTCAGGGTGACCTGCCGACCTTGCCCTTCAGACGCAGTCCATGCACAGTGAGAATCAAGGCCCCAAGAATACAGTAATGGTGCCAAATCCTGTCCCGTCTCGAAGTCATCGCTGGGCATGCAAGTTTGCATGCGGGGATTGCACATGACAATCCGTCCACTGCGCACATCAGCGACAAGCATGGCGTTGGGACTTTCCTGTATGACAGCGGCCAGCAATCCGAGTCGCTCACTGGCATCCTGAATCAATCGATCCAGCACACGGGAGTACTGAAACACCTTGTCACTGCTGAAATGCCGCCATCTGAACCCCGAGCCCAAACGCGTGGCGTTGCGCCTTTGCGGCTGCAACTCAGCCACGCGGTCCATCATGTAACGCACCATCATTTCGTTACGTCGCCATACCCAGACGGGTTTGATGAAGAGCACCGCGAACAAGGGTGCGGAAGGGTCAAACCAAAGGCTCCAATTCAGCAATTCCCAGCTCAATGTCAGGGTCATCACCATCAAAAGTGCCGTCACAAGAATCTCGGCCAGAGGACTGAGTGCCAGCAAGGCCAACAAGGCCAGCGACACCACCAGCCAGCCGACCCCCAATTGCACGCCCCATGGCACCGGATGGATCAAACTGTTCCTGAACAAAGCATTCAGAATGTTGGCATGCAGAAAAACTCCAGGCATGCCTGTCCCGTGCCGCCCTGAATAAATTGTGGGGTAGTGATCACCCAAACTGGGGGCCACAGAACCCAGCAAAACATGTTTGTCCTTGAGCAACTGCAAAGGGAACTCGCCGGACAATGCATCAGCCAAGGACACGATCGGGAAGCCCATTTGAGGGTCTACCAGCGCAAAACGCCTATAACTGTCCCATGTTTTGAAATCCTCCACGCGACGCCCAGCCATGGCCAGTGCCAACTGAGGCAGCTGACCTTCGCTCAGGCGGACGCCGCGCAAAAAACCATCACTCTCAAAGGTCAAATTAACGAGTGCCAAGCCTTGAGCTGCGTCGGCCAGTACAGGAGAAATGCGATCTGCGTTTTGGCGGTCGGATTGCAGTTGTTCAATGGCCAGATAAACACGATGACGACGCATTTGGCTAGCCAGCACTTCATCTTCTGCGCGCGACTCGCGAAACAAAATATCGAAACCAATGACAGCAGGGTGATTGTGGGTGTCTGCCATTTTTTGTAGCAAATCGGCATACACCTTGCGATTGAGCGGCCAGCCGCCAAGCGAATCCAAACTGGCGTCATCAACGGTAATGATCACAATGTCATCGGATGCCGCGGGTGCTCGCCAACGATGAAACTGGTCATAAATGACTTGTCCTGCCACTGCACCCCACTGCTTCGTCATGAACAGCGTCACACCCGACAAGGCCAGCAAGGCGATCACCAGCCACTCGCGGTAATAGCGCTGACGTTCCCGATGAAGACGAGACAAATCCACAGATCCTGCCATGAAGGAAAACAGATTCATCAGTCCGGCGATCGGACTGCAATCAGCTGAAATTTGCCCGTCAATCGCGTGATCCTGTCTGCATTGGACAGTTCCTCAATGCGCCAGCGGTAGTGCCCTGTGGGCAAATTTCTGAACAACCATGCTGGCCGGTGACCTGTGTCAATCGAACGATCAACCAACAACAGACTCCCACCCTGATCGGTCAATCGCTCCAGCTGCAAACGGGGGCGTGCCCACCCTGAAAAATTGAAAGCAATGTCACACCGCCAGACGTTTTGGAGCTTGACCCCCTGACACAGGCCAAAATCGGACAACTCCCCCACCAAGCCCGAGACAGACACAGCCCCCCAACGCACAAAGGTCGCCAGATCGGTCACACCGACGGTCGGGAACACGGATGCTGTCTGGCGCCGTTGATCACCCAGCCCCTCCATGAACAAGGCGTCCTGAGCGGTCGTCAGGACAAATTGACGCGCTGACGATTCCCCCTGAAACGAGGCCAACCCTTGCGAGACACCAGAAAAACGCAACGGAGGCAACAACGATTCAACAGGAAGTGATTGACCCGTGGCAGAAATCACCATGCCCTGACCTCCAGCAACTTTCTGCTCCTGCACTTCTGTCAGCCCCCTGGCGCCAACACTCCCCCCCAGAACCTCTACAGCACTGAGTCCATCGTCTGCACCAAATGCCACTCGAAATTCTGTGCCACGAACCCCAGCGACTGACATGGGCGTATGAACCTCCAAGCGCTCACTGCTCGCTTTGCGTTGACGGGGAACATCCACAGAAATTCGACCATCCAATAGCTCCACCTGAACATCAGGCGTCCTGGAGAACAACCGTTGACGCAGCGTCTTGAGCTTGACCGTTGCACCGGACAGCATGCGCAAACTGGTGTCATCCTCCAACGTCAGCACCAACTGACACCCTGCGGGGATACGCAGCACGGCTCCCTCATGAAGAATCGCTCCGATCTCCAATGCCACCGCAGGCGTCACATCCGTGCGTACGACCGTGTTGCAATTGAGCCGAGTGATCCTGGCCTGGGATGATTGGATTTTCAAATGGCTGCGCGGCAATTTGATGATCCGCCCTGCAATCACTTGCTCGGGATGAGTCCAGCCGTTGAGGTGCACCAATGCGGCCAATGCGCCAGGGCCTTGTAAATACGTCAGAACAACAGACGCTACGGTTTCGCCCGGACGCGACTGGTGCAATTCGAATGCCTCATCAGCTTGGACGCAGGTCAAAGAAGCAATCACACCCAATAACAAAACGGCCACTGCACGCCTGAAGCCTTGTGTCAAAAATGCAAAAACACTTTTTTCAACCATGAACGGAACTTCCTTCATTTGACGTCAACTTCATCAGCCGATAGCCGAACCCATGAACCACCATCAAGCGCAAGCGGGTAGCGTCTGCGCCGAGATGGAGCTTCTTGCGGATCCAGGAGATATGGACATCCAAGGTACGCGACAAGGCCGCTTCATCGCGCCCCCAGACTTCCAGCATGATCCGGCCTCGAGCCAAAGGCCGATCCAGATTGGTGAACAGCAAGCGACTCAGTTCGAATTCTTTTTCCGTCAACGTCACTGCAACGCCATCCACCAATACATGACGGAGGGACTGATTGAACACATAACCAGGATAAATCTCACCATCCTGTGTTTCAGGGACATGCACAGACATGCGACGCTGCAGTGCGGCAAGGCGCGCAGTGAACTCCTCTGAACGCAAGGGCTTGACACAGTAGTCATCCGCACCGGCATTGAGGGCGTCCACCACCTGACTTTCCACATGACAAACTGTCAAAAAGACGACTGGCGTGTTTAATTTAAGATGCTCGCGGATATGTCGAAGCACGGCCATGCCATCTGGTCCAGGCACTTGCCAATCCAGTACAAACAGGTCGAATGTATCCTTGAGCAAGCCCCGCATGATCTCGTGACCATCCCGGAAATGAACCACAGCGTGTCCCAATCGAATCAAAAGATCTTGAACTTCTGTAGCCAAAAAAGGTTCATCTTCTAGCAAAGCAATGTACATAGGGATTCGAATTGTCTGGGCAAGCTGAGAGTCTAAGCCGAACAGAACAATCCAAGAAGGTCCCTTCATTCATTCATGCGTTAAATGACGTCAATTTGAATAAACCTTCATTAACCATTCACCCAGACTTTGACTCTCGTACTTGCCTGTTGAACTTTTTGCAAAATACACAAAATCAACGTCATTCATATATTCATTCGTTTTGTCAAAAAGGAACACTGACATGAAAACCGCTTGGAACCGGCGTATAACCGTAGGGCTGTTGGCGAGTCTCGTCAGCACTTGGTGCATGGCGCAAAACGCTGGCGCATGGCCCACCCACAGCATTCGGCTGGTGGTGGGGTTTCCCGCAGGCTCCAGCCCTGACCTGACCGCCAGGGCATTGGCCGAACCATTGGGCAAAGCGCTGGGGCAAACAGTCATCGTGGACAACAAAGTGGGGGCAGGTGGCAACATCGCTGCAGACTTTGTAGCCAAAGCGACCGATGGACACACGCTGGGGTTGATGATCAACGGCAACATGACCATTGCGCGCATCTTGAATCCGCAAGTCAGTTTTGACCCGCTGAAAGACTTGGCACCGGTCAGTTTGATTGGAACAGCCCCCTTGCTGTTAACAGCGCCAGCCCATGCACCAGGCAACACTTCCACTCAATGGCTGGCCGAAGCACGTCAAAGCGGCCAACGTCTGAGCTACGGCTCACCGGGGGTGGGGACTGTGGCACATCTGGGCATGGAATTGCTCAAAGCCAAGGCGGGTATTGACCCGGTACATATCCCTTACCCTGGCAACCCACAAATCATGAACGCCATGATTGGCGGGCAGATCCAGTTGGCTTTGCTGCCTCCTGCCATGGCCTTGAGTCAAGTGCGGGCAGGCAAGCTGCGTGCCATTGGCACTACCAGCACGGGTCGCAGCACATTGGCTCCCGAAACCCCCAGCCTGGCTGAAGTCGGAGTCAAGAACTACCAGTTGGAAATATGGAATGCAATCGCTGCTCCGGCATCCATGCCAGCCAACCGAATCCACCAATTGTCAGCCATCGTCAGCGACATCGTGCGCGCACCCGAGATGCGGGCCAAATTGTTCCAGCAAGGCTGGCAAGTGGTGGGCTCATCCCCTGAAGGTTTACGCAACAGGATTGAAACCGACACCCGCGCCTTGGGTGACATCATCCGACTTCAGAAGATTCAGCAAAACTGAGCAAAACGCAACTGCGGCGTCTTGCACGCCGCATGGTCATCAGCCGCCTTTGAGCAGAATTTTCAGATCATCGGCCAGCGCTGGTGCGCCCATGCCATACCGGTTGTACAGGCGTATCCGACCCTGTGGGTCAAAAGTAAAACTGCCTGCAGAATGGTCCATGGTGTAACTGGTCGGCGTTGAGCCATCCACTTTTTTGAAGTAAATCTTGAAATCCTTGGTCACCTTGGGCAACTGCTCTACAGCAGGACGCAGTGCCACAAAACTCGGATCAAAATTGGCCATGTAGGCCTTGAGTAACTCGGTCGTGTCCCGCTCCGGGTCCACGGTGATAAAAATGCCTTGCAATCGCTCACCATCGACACCCAATAAACGCTTGACTTCGACCAACTCCTGCATGGATGTTGGACAGACGTCAGGGCATTGGGTGTAGCCAAAGAACACGATCACCGCTTTGCCAGCAAACTCCTTGAGCGTGCGCACTTGTCCGTTGTGATCGGTCAGTTCCCAGCCTTGGGCGTAATCGGCCCCCGTGATGTCTACCGCTTTGAACGCGGGTTTTTCATTGCTGCACCCCATGAGGCTGGCAAGCATCAAGTTCATGCCCAACATACATAAGATTCGTCGATTGATCATCCCGCACCTCAAAACAGGTAATGATCCACCAGCAGTGCAGCAAACAAAGCACTCAGGTGAATCAATGAAAAACGAAATGTCTTACGGGCCAGCTCATCTGAATACGAGCGAAACAAAGCGACTGCATAGCCAATAAAACCAATGCTCAGCACCACCGCCACACCGAGGTACAGCCAGGAACTCATGCCATAGACAAAGGGCATCAGGCACGCTGCCATCAGCACTACCGTGTACAAGAGGATCTGCAGCCGGGTAAATTCATTGCCATGCGTCACAGGCAGCATAGGCAAACCCGACTTGCGGTAATCCTCGACACGGTACAAAGCCAAAGCCCAGAAGTGCGGCGGCGTCCACAAGAAGATGATCAAGAACAGGATCAATGCCTCAGGTCCCACATAACCGGTCATGGCGGCCCAGCCCAACACAGGGGGCATGGCACCGCTCGCGCCACCGATCACGATGTTTTGCGGGGTCAGGGGCTTGAGGATGACGGTATAAACAATCGCGTAACCCACAAACGTGGCAAATGTCAGCCACATGGTCAAGGGATTGACCATCACATAGAGGATGAGCGAACCCACCGCACACAAAATACCCGAGAACAGCAACGCCTGCCGGTCACTCAATTCGCCTTTGGCTGTCGGACGCCAGGCGGTGCGCTTCATCTTGGAGTCGATGGTTTTTTCAACCAGACAATTGAACGCTGCCGCCGCCCCCGCCACGAGCCAAATGCCCACACAGGCCCACAAGCCCAGCACCAACTTTGATCGGCTGGGCATGCCTGGCACAGCCAAAACCATGCCGATCAATGCGCAAAACACGATCAGTTGAATCACGCGTGGTTTGGTCAACGCGTTGTATTGCCGCCAAACCGAAGGAGAAACTGTAGCAGCAGTCATGCAGCAGACCTTGAATCAAGAGAAGAACCAGCCTGCGACAAAGCAACAGGCGATAAAGGGGAAGAACAACTCAGGCACCATGCGCGAGTCAGCGCCACCACCAATGCCGAAGCACCGCCCGTGTGCAGTACCGCTGCAACCAACGGCCAGTCCAGCACCACATTGGACACACCTGTAAACAACTGCAGCAGAACCAAGGCCCATATCCAGTGAGCCATCTTTACGAGGCCATCAACACGTCTGAGATGCCAGCCCAGCATGAGTAAAGCCGTCAGCACCAGCCACGCCATGCTGCGATGAACCATGTGAATGGTGGCCAGTGCGTCAAACGGCAAGACTTGCCCGTCCGGGGTATGCCCCAACGCCCGCCACAAACTGAAGCCCTGCCAATTTGCCTCGGGCCACCATTGCCCCTGACAAGTTGGAAAATCACTGCAAGCAAGCACCGCGTAATTGGTACTGACCCATCCACCCAACGCGATTTGCACCCAAAGCAGAAAAAACACGCCAATCAAGGCACCGCGCCAGCGCGCAGGCAGGGCCACACTTTGCCAACCCTCATACCGTGTGGCTTGTGCGGTCAGCAACGCCAGCAACCCAATGCCCAACAGCAGATGCAGGGTCACAATGGCCGGAAACAATTTCATGGTGACGGTCAGCGCCCCGAAGGCGCCTTGCAGGCACACCCAAAGCAATGTGAAACTTGGCCACCAGGGACTCAGATGACTGTCCGGATCGCGCCGACGTAGCCATGCGGTGCCCAGGGCCAACACCAGAATCAGCACCCCGACACCTGTTGCCAAATACCGGTGCACCATCTCAACCCAGGCCTTGCCGTGCGTCACCGGCCCAGTGGGCATGGCGTTTTGTGCCGCATCAATGTGCAGCTTTGCCCCCAACGGAGTGGCACTGCCGTAGCAGCCCGGCCAATCCGGGCAACCCAATCCAGAATCTGTCAGGCGGGTAAATGCACCAAACAACACCAAATCAAATGTCAGAAACAATGTCAATACCGTGAGCACCTGCAAGCGACGCGAGACGCTGGTCTGACGATGACGCATCCACAACCAAAGCAGTGGAACCAAGGCCAGCGCCAGACCCATGCCCATCATGCGCACCAAGGGTGCCAGGTTATAAAGCTCGACCTCAGACATCATTCAACGCCCAGCCTCATCCCATGACGCCGAAGCCCGCAACAAACGCTCCAGGTCTTTTTTAGCTTTGGATGCACTTGTGACATCCATGTTGGCAGGAAAACGCATCATCCAATTGCCCATGGGATCCACCACATACAGATGGTCTTGCAGTTGATGCCCTGCAGCAGGACTCAGCCAAGCCTGAAGCACCGCAGCATCCATGCGCAGCACATGCGCCTGCTTCAGTGCAGGCAACAAGGCGTCCGCCACGGGTGCCTCGTCAGACACCAGCCAGACACGGTCAACCCGGTCTTTGTCTTTTCCAAGCACCTCACGCAACTGCCGTTGAAAATACAAATTTTGCTGACACCGCTCGTCACATGCTCCTGGGGCCGCCGTCACCAGCAACCACTGACCTTTCAGACTGGCCAGCGAAACTGTCTGACCTTGCAAATCCTGAACTTGAACTGAAGGTAAATCTTTTTGCGGGGAGATCAACTCACCGTAATTGCGACGCCCTTCGGGGCGCACCACGTAATAGGTGAAATAGGAAGCAATGACCGGTGATGCACAAACCAGCATCAGCAGCACCATCTTCCAACGACCCACGGTGGTCCGTTGCGTGTCGGCTTGGGCTACAGCAGCAGGTTGAGGCAGTTCATGCACGGTCATCCCCAACGGGATGTCAGGTGGCTGTTTTTTTTCTGCGGGGTTGGACAATTTGAAACCAGACATAAAGTGAAGCGATCAAGGCACTCAGCCCAAACCATTGAAATGCATAACCGTGGTGTTTTTCAACGCCGCTGGCCACCATGGGCCATTCACGCAACAAGCCCTCAGATGCAGGGCCTGTCTGCTGCACACTGACTTCCAGCAGCGGCAAACCCGTCTGTTGTTGAAACTGTGGCAAGTCGAGATTTTGCCGTATCGGCCCGGTCTCAGCGCCGCCAAAGTCATACAGCCGTGAAGGCCATGGGGCCAAATGACCACTCACCACCACATCACCAGAGGGTGTTTGCACGGCAGGTAAAGCCGCCCTGTCCAGGAACGAACGGGCCGCCCAACCTCTCTGCACCAAAATGACCGTCCCGCTGGGCCTCAATTTGAGTGGGGTCAGTACATAAAACCCGGGATGCCCGTTCATTTGACGGTTGTCGAGATAGACCGTGTGTTCTGGCAGCCAGTATCCTTTCAATTCAATACGACGGTGAATCAAGCCTTGTCGATTGACCAGGGAGTCACCCTTTACCCCAAGGGACTCAGCTTCAAGGGGAGACAACGCAGCTTGTTGGACCCTGGCAGTCTGAAGTGCCACCTTTTCGGCCCCACGTCTGAGCTGCCAAGTGCCCAATGAGAATGTCACTGCAACAGCAAAAGCTGCGGCCAACAACACCCCAAATTGCTTGCTGACTCCGTTGCGTTGACTCATTGGATAATGTCGTTCATGAAAATACTGGTTGCAATCGCTTTTTTGGCCATCCTGGCAAGTCTGGCTTCGGCTCTGATCTACATGATGCGCAATGGGACAACTCATGAAGAACGCTCACCTCAACGCAAAGGCAACATGGCCACCGCTCTCGCGCTCCGGGTCGGGCTGTCCATTGTGCTCTTCATCTGCGTTCTGATCTCCTGGAAAATGGGCTGGATTCAACCTACCGGGATTCCTCCGGGAGCCTGATCACTTCGGCACATTTCTCCATCAACAAAAAAGCGCCCTCGGGCGCTTTTTTGTGGCAGCTGGCTAGCCTTACATCCAGTAAACCAGGATGTACAAACCCAACCAAACCACATCCACAAAGTGCCAGTACCAAGCGGCACCTTCAAAACCAAAGTGGCGCTCAGACGTAAAGTGCCCCTTTTGCAGACGCAAGGTGATAAAGAGCAACATCAGCATGCCCACAAACACGTGGAAACCATGGAAACCGGTCAGCATGTAAAAAGTCGAACCATAGACACCCGAAGACAATTTCAGATTCATGTCACTCCAAGCGTGGGCGTACTCATAACCTTGCACAAAGAGGAAAACCACACCCAGCAGCACGGTCATCCACATGAATTTGAGGGTCTTGCTGCGATCGCCATGTTGAATGGCATGGTGAGCAATTGTCAGGGTCACGCCCGAGGTCAACAGCAAGGCAGTGTTGATGGTAGGCAACCAGAAAGGCGTCATGGTCTGGAAAGGCTCAATGATGCCTGCAGGCGATGCAGTTGCACCAGCGGCCAACGTGGGCCAAACAGCCTTGAAATCGGGCCACAGCAAAGCGTTGTCAAGGCTGCCCAGAGCCGGCACCGAGTGGGTGCGTGCCCACCACAAGGCCGTGAAGAAGGCGCCGAAAAACATCACTTCAGAGAAAATGAACCAGGTCATGCTCCAACGATAGGACAAGTCGATCTTTCGACCATACATACCCCCTTCACTTTCACCCACGGACTCCTTGAACCACTGGTATAAAACCGTTAACCACCAGATCAGGCCGAAAAACAAGGAATACATTCCCCAAGTTTCTCCATTGATCCACTGGCCTGCGCCCAGAATCACGAAAAACAAGCCTATGGCAGCCATCACCGGATGCCGTGACTCATGGGGAACAAAGTAGTAAGGCGTGGTGCCGTGTGCGGTGGAACTCATGGTGACTCCTGCTCTCTTTTCTTTCGAACTCGAATCTTGGGGTTACAGACCCGTGGGCTGACCCACGACCCAATTGACCAGGGCCATCAGCCCCAGCACAAACAACAAAGCAGCTGCAATACCCACCCCTACAAGGTGGAACGGATTGAGCTTCTCGATATCTTTTTGGTATTCCGCATTGTTGCGAACACCAACGAACGACCAGAGCACTGCACTGATCGTACGCAGCACAGATGCTTGGCGCTTAGGCTCCATGAACTTCTCGTTCATGAGCCCACTCCCGTACCCTGAGCTGCTTGTCCGGTAGGCGCCACCATCCCAGCCACAGGAGCTGCGGGTGTTTTACCGCCCACTTCGAAAAATGTGTAGGACAAAGTGATGGTGGACACGTCTTTTGATAATTTGGGATCAATCACAAAAGATACAGGCCAGCTTTTCTTTTCACCAGGCTCAAGCGTGTACTGGTTGAAACAGAAACACTCGATCTTGTTGAAATGGCTGGCAGCCTGGTGCGGTGCATAGCTCGGTATGGCTTGTGCAGACATGCGGCGGTTTTGCACATTCTGGAACTCGTACATCACAGTATTCAGTTCACCCGGGTGAACCTGAATAGACCGTTTCTCAGGCTTGAACTCCCAGGGGCCACGCACATTGGCATCAAATTCGACGGTGATTGTTCTGCTGATATCGACTTGCGTGTTGGCAGGCGACTGTACTGCTGAACCGGCCGTGCCATTGCCGGGCACCATGCGCTCGGAAATCGACAGGATGTTGATTCCAGTGACCTCACAGATGTGTTTGTAAATCGGAATCAGCGCGTACCCAAAGCAGAACATCCCAGCAGTCACAACCGCCAGTTTGCCCACCATCTTCAGATTTTGATCACGCGCACGCATCCGAAATCCTTCAGCGCCCGAGCAAGACCATTTTGGCGAAGAAACCCACCAAAATCACCAGTGCGACCGAGGCCAAGGTCAGCCCCAGGCGCACATTGCTTTTCTTTTGTTCGGGAGTCATCGGCACACCATTTGATGGATCAACCAATCACGCGGGTTGCGGTGGCATCCAGCTTGGGAGGATTTTCAAACGTATGAAAAGGCGCAGGAGAAGGAACTTCCCATTCGAGGCCTTCTGCAGCTTCCCAAGGTTTCTGAGCGGCTTTGACACCCTGGCCGCGCATGGTGGGCACCACAACGAACAGGAAGAAATAGACCTGCGCAAAACCGAAGAAGAATGCGCCCACTGAAGCCACCATGTTGAAGTCCGTGAACTGCATGGGGTAATCGGCATAACGACGGGGCATGCCAGCCAGTCCCAGGAAGTGCATCGGGAAGAACGTGATGTTGAAAGAGATCAATGACCACCAGAAGTGAACCTTGCCGCGTGTTTCGTTGTACATGACACCAGTCCACTTGGGCGACCAGTAGTAATAGCCGGCAAACAAGGCAAACAAGGAACCCGCCACCAGCACATAGTGGAAGTGGGCCACCACGTAGTAGGTGTCTTGCAATTGGATGTCGATGGGCGCCATCGCCAAGATCAACCCCGTAAAACCACCCATGGTGAAGACGAAGATGAAGCCCACAGCGAACAGCATGGGGGTTTCAAACGTCATGGAACCGCGCCACATAGTGGCAATCCAGTTGAAAATTTTCACGGCTGTAGGCACAGCAATCAACATCGTGGCGTACATGAAGAACAGCTGACCAGTCACAGGCATGCCGGTCGTGAACATGTGGTGAGCCCACACAATGAACGACAAAATGGCAATCGACGATGTGGCGTACACCATGGAGGCATAACCGAACAACTTCTTGCGCGCAAAAGCAGGCACGATCTGGCTGATGATGCCGAAGGCCGGCAAGATCATGATGTACACCTCAGGGTGACCGAAGAACCAGAAAATGTGCTGGTACATCACGGGGTCACCACCACCAGCAGGGTTGAAGAAGCTGGTTCCAAAATGACGGTCAGTCAGTGTCATGGTGATCGCGCCAGCCAACACAGGCATCACCGCAATCAGCAAATAAGCCGTGATCAACCATGTCCATGCAAACATGGGCATCTTCATCAGCGTCATACCAGGCGCGCGCATGTTGAGCACGGTCACAATGATGTTGATCGAACCCATGATCGACGAAGCGCCCAGGATGTGCATAGCAAAAATGCCGGCATCCATGGATGGCCCCATTTGCAGGGTCAGAGGTGCGTACAAAGTCCAGCCAGCTGCAGGAGCACCACCGGGCATGAAGAATGATCCCACCAACATGACAGCGGCAGGAATCATCAGCCAGAAGCTGAAGTTATTCATGCGGGCAAAGGCCATGTCGGAGGCTCCGACTTGCAAAGGCAGCATCCAGTTCGCGAAGCCCACAAAGGCAGGCATGATGGCACCGAACACCATGATGATGCCGTGCATGGTGGTGAACTGGTTGAACAGCTCGGGATTGACCACTTGCAGGCCCGGCTGAAACAGCTCTGCACGGATCAGCAGCGCCAAAACGCCACCCACCATCAACATGGCGAAACTGAAAAGCAGGTACAGCGTACCAATGTCTTTGTGGTTGGTGGCATACACCCAACGACGCCAGCCCGCAGGAGCGTGACCGTGATCGTCATGGGCGTGATCGTGATGGTCTAGAACGGCACTCATCTTGATTTCCTCTAATATGAATTACGGCGCTTTGCTTACTTGCGAGCGGCCAGAACTTCAGCCGGTTGCACAATCTGACCGGTCTTGTTGGACCAGTTGTTCTTGGTGTAAGTGATCACAGCAGCGATTTCTGTGTCAGACAACTGCTTCCAGGCAGGCATCGCACCATTATTTTGACCATTCAACAGCACTGCGATCTGTTTTGATTTGTCTGCATCCAAAACAACGGGAGAACCATCTACAGGCTTGATGGGCCCAGCTCCCTTGCCGTTGGCCTGATGGCAGGCAGCGCAATTGGCGGCATAAACTTTTTCACCACGCTTGGCCAAGTCATCCAGGGCCCAAACTTTGGCAGGATCATCCGCTTTGGCAGCCTGCTTTTTCTTCTCGCCATCAACCCACTTGGCGTAATCCTCAGCAGACAGGACCTTCACGTGGATAGGCATGTAGGCATGCTCTTTACCGCAAAGCTCTGCACACTGGCCATAAAAGTCACCCGTCTTTTCAGCACGGAACCAAGTGTCACGCACAAAACCGGGGATCGCGTCCTGCTTGATACCAAAAGCCGGCACCATGAACGCATGAATCACATCGTTGGCTGTGGTGATCACACGCACCTTTTTGCCCACAGGAACCACCAAAGGATTGTCCACTTTGAGCAGGTAGTTGTCGCCATCTGGCTTGCCAGCATCAGACATCGCACGCTGTGCAGAATCAAGCGTGGAAATGTAGCTCAGACCCTCGCCCTCGCCTTTGAGGTAGTCATAACCCCACTTCCACTGGTAACCCGTTACCTTGACGGTCAAGTCGGCATTGGTCGTGTCCTTTTGAGCCACCAACACTTTGGTGGCAGGCAAAGCCATCAAAATCACAATCAAAAATGGTGCAGCCGTCCACAAAATTTCAACCGTGACGGACTCGCTGAACGTAGCAGGCTTGTGACCCACCGATTTACGGTGCTTCCAAATGGAATAAAACATCACCGCAAACACGGCAATGAACACCACGGTACAGATGATCAGCATCATCCAGTGAAGCCAGTGCTGCTGCTCAGCGATTTTGGTCACTGGTGCTGCAAAGTTGAGCTGGTTGACCGATGGGCCACCCGGCAGGTCATTGACAGCGTGGGCCGCAGTGGCCAGCCATGTGCCCGCAAAAATGCCCGCACGGGACAGCAACGAAGCCAATTTATTGGAAATGATCTTCATAGTTCTCACTAACTTCCAAGTCTCTGTTGAACCCACACACCCAAGGCAAGCCAGGCTTGACCTGTCTTGCCCGTCACATCACGCCGAACGCAATGCATTCCTGATTTCCCGCGCCAGCGTTTGCCGGAGCTCAGGGCGAACAAAACGCCCCACCTCAATCGAGCGACCCTGACCTGACAACTCAATCAGGCTGAGATCACCGGACTTCGGCTCGATTCTGACCCATTGACGCGCGAACTCTGCACGTTCACGACGGCCAGCAAATTCACGCTCCACCACCAGGCTTGCACCTTGCAATGAAATCCATTCGCCATCTGTTGCATGACGGGCATACACAAAAAAAGCCAAGCCAACCAGCAAGACTTCCAGTCCGGCGAACACCAGGATCAGCTTGGCTCCCTGCAACCAGAAAAACCCACCAATCGCCAACGACACCATGCACAAAGACACATAAAGCCAACCCAACTGGGCTGGCGAAACAGAACAATTACGCCGGAGCCGCCACTGAATGGCTTGCTCAGACGCCTGTGCGAACTGATATGCCTGATTTGACACGCATCAACTTTCATCAACCTAACGCCCATTTATGGACGTCAAGAGGCCAAATTCGGCCGGATTTTACCCGAGTTACGGTAAGGTTTTGATTTATCTCAAAGCTTATTGATGCCCACAGAACGCCTGCCCAACATTTGCCGCATCTGATCCAGCCCAATTTCGGTCTGTGGACCCACCTTCAGCCTCGGCTGTGGTTTGAGCGCATGACCATAGACAATTTCAAAGCTCACAGACAAACGCCCGCCCTCTTCAGGACGCGACAACTCCCGCAAAGCCTCTGTCAATTGAGCACGCCAACTGCGTCCGCGCAAACCTGGAAACCGACCGATATGCATATTGCGTCCCAATTCCCGCAATTCAGTCAATAAACGATCAGGGTGCTCATAAGTCAGCGTGATGCGCTCCATGTCCATCACCGGCTCGGCAAAACCGGCTTGCACCAGCATGTCGCCCCAATCGTGCATGTCGGTGAATTCGTGTGCGGGCTCAGTCCACCCCCGACGGGCATAAACCTCGCGCAACTCACGCAAGGTATCGGGCCCCAGACATGAAAACATCAAAAAACCATCCACAGCCAGCGCTTTGTGCCAAGCCCCCAGCAAGGCCTGTGGTTCAGCCGAAGTGTGCAACAGCATGTTGGCCCACAACATGTCTGCCTGCCCTTCTTCGGGCAGGCCCACATGGGTTTGAGGCCCCGTCCAGCGTGAGGGCTGCCACCAAGCGCCCTGCAAGGCCTTCTGCGCCGCTTCGGCCTGGGCCGGATGGGCACTTATCAACCAGACGGGTGCCTGCCCATAGCGCTGTTGCAAGGCCCGGTGCGCCTGCAAACCACCTCGAAGGGGCTCCCAATGCACCCAGCGTTGTGGTTTGAGCGTGATGAAATCAAGCCGCTCCTGCATGCGAGAAGCCACTTCCTCATGCAACCACGGCGATTGCGCCCCGACAACAGGACGGGCAGCCCAGCGGGCAGCAGCCACTGGATCAAGAGAAGGGGGGCGTTCAGGAGCAGACATGGTCAATAAAAAGGCAGCGTCAAACCTGACACAAGCAGCATCGGCTTGTCGCTCAGGGGGTGGCGGCAGTATATTGATTTCATGGTGTTCAGACTGTTCAGGGAATTGTTGCTGCCAAGGGATACAGGGCAGTCCAGCACCCGCACGTCACCCAATACGGCAAAGGATTTCCTTAATCCCCAGCCCGATGCCTTGTGGCGCTGGCTGCCCAGCCGCTGCGCCATTTGCCGCAGTTGGCCAGAAAATCCGCTGTGTGACACCTGCATCAGCCGCTTTGCAGCACCGGTCCAGCGCTGCCGCACCTGCGCCCTGCCCTTGAACACCGGCCCAGACAATACCTTGACCCCATGCGGTGCCTGCCTCAAAAATCCGCCGCCTCTGGACGCCTGCCTGTGCGCAACCCCTTATGCCTGGCCCTGGATCGACCTGATTACCCAACTGAAATTTCACCAGCAACCGGGCTGGGCCGGCCCTTTGGCTACCTTGCTCGGCAGTGTGCCGGGTGCAGACGATGTCATCGAAGAGGCCGATTGGCTCCTGCCCATTCCCCTTTCGGCAGAACGCTTGTCAGAGCGCGGGTACAACCAGTCTTTGCTGCTGGCCAGGCAATTGCACTCGGGCAAAACCGATGCCCATTTGCTTTTGCGCACCCGCCACACCCCGGCCCAACGCACCCTGCCCCGAACGGAGCGGCTGGCCAATCTGGTGGGAGCCTTTGCCGTAGACCCACTGCGCAGCCACCAGGTGCAGGGCCGACGGATCGTGCTGATCGACGATGTGATGACCAGCGGCGCTTCACTGCACACCGCCGCCCGGGAACTGCGGCGAGCTGGTGCCACACACATCAGCGCCATCGTTCTGGCCCGCACCGAAGCGGCCACAGAGCAGGCCATGGAGCCGCCCCCGGCAACGCCCCGCTGAGCCCGCACAGCCAAGGCACAATACCGGACATGTTTCACATCGTCCTGGTCGAACCCGAAATCCCGCCCAACACCGGCAATGTCATTCGGCTGGCAGCCAATACGGGCTGCACGCTGCATTTGATTGAACCGCTGGGTTTTTCGATGGACGACAAACACATGCGCCGTGCCGGGCTCGATTACCACGAATACGCCGCATTGCGCCGTCATGCCGACTGGGCCAGCTTTCTGACCAACGAACAACCAGAACCACAACGCATGTTTGCCCTGACAACCAAGGGCAGCCGCATCGCCCACACAGTGGCGTTTCAGCCCGGCGACTGGCTGGTGTTTGGAGCAGAAACCCGGGGACTGGCCCCCGAATTGCGAGAACGCTTTGCGTTGAGCCAGCGCATCAAACTGCCGATGCGTGAAGGCCAACGCAGCCTCAACCTGTCCAACGCCGTGGCGGTGACCGTGTTCGAGGCCTGGCGGCAAAACGGCTTTGAAGGGGCCTTACTGACCCCACCCCAAGACCACAGCGCTCAGGCGTAAAGCCGCGCCAGCGACTCGGCCACACACACGGGCTTGTCACTGCCTTCGCGCTCAATCGTCACATTCCACTGGATTTGCAGGCCATTGCCCTCAATGGGTGTGGCCGAATGCAGGTGCAACTGTGCCCGCAAACGGCTACCCACGGGCACCGGGGCCATGAACCGCACCTTGTTGAGGCCGTAATTGACCCCCATGCGCGCTTGGGTCACGGACACCGCCTTCTCAAAAAACTGTGACACCAACGACAAAGTCAGGTACCCGTGGGCAATCGGTGCGCCAAATGGTCCTTTTTGGGCGCGCTCCACATCCACATGGATCCACTGGTGGTCGCCGGTGGCCTCGGCAAACTGATTGACCTGTTGCTGGGTGATCTCCACCCATTCGGTGGTGGCGACATCTTGCCCTGCGCAAGCGGCCAAATCGGCCAGAGTGTTAAAGGTTTTCATAACAACCACTGTAGTCAGGCTATTGCAACGAGACTGTCCGAGCCGTGACACCCATGCCTTCAAAGTTCTGATTTGATTTTTTGCAACTGCTCACGCAACAGCGCCTGCTGAGCACGGTAGCTTTCGGCATCACCGTAATCCACAAAGCCATGGTAGTAGGGGTGGGCCTGCAACACCCGACGGGCGTGCTTGATCGGGCACCAATACTGCTCGGTCAAGCCCACCACCTCACGCACATACGCAGCCAGACCATTGCCATACGAGCAATACGCACAATTGATTTTCTCCAGCCAATTCAAATACGCCAGGTGCGTTCTGTCATACACAAAATAATCCGAACGCCTGACGCGGGGTATGCGGTAAAGCGGAAAACACACCCATTGGTAAAGGGTGACGAAAAAGTCGAGCAACAGCATGGGCAACAGCACCGGGTAAATAAAAGGCACGCTCAGCACACTGCGCCACTCGGCCGTGAACACGTAATGCCAGACCCCTTGCCTGAAGCGCCTTTGCTGGGCTAACACCTCATTTTCAAAGCGCACCTTGCGCGCTTCAAAATCGGCCTGAAACTGCTGCCGCCGATGCTGGACCTCCTGCTCGATGTCCGCCTCCAGTTGCCGGATGCGGTCCAGAAATTCACGGATGTTCGGGTTCATGGTTTCACACTCCAAAGGACGGCAATGCACTGTACCTCGGGCCTGATCCAGGCACCATGGTGCAAAACCAGTACCCCATCAGGAGACTCAACCGCCCATGCCAAGCAGCCTTTCGCAAGACACCGCCCTCCTCGATTTGAGCACCGAAGAGGCCGCCCGACTGTTGGCAGAAAACGGCCCCAACGAAATCGGACAAAACACAGGTCGCCCGGTCTGGCAACGCTTGCTTGACATGCTGAGCCAGCCCATGTTTGCACTGCTGGTGGCCGCAGCCATGCTGTACATGGTGCTGGGGGACCTGACCGAAGGGCTGACACTGGCCGTCTTTGTGCTGGCCGTTCTGATCTTGACGTTCTACCAAGAAGGCAAATCCGAAGCGTCCATAAAAGCCCTGCGCGAGTTGACACAACCCGTGGCCCAAGTGATGCGTTCAGGACAAACCATGCAAGTGCCCGCCCGCGAACTCGTGGTGGGGGATGTTTTGTTGCTGTCCGAAGGCGATCGTGTGGCCGCTGATGGCCCGCTCCTGACCGCCCACAACCTTCAAATCGACGAATCTCTTCTGACCGGCGAATCGGTGCCCATGAGCAAACAAGCGCCCAGTCCGTCAGCGCAGCACACGCTGGCACCGGAACACCAGGTCAACGCAGGCACCTTTGTCGTGCGCGGCCAGGCCATGGTCAAAGTCACCGCCACCGGCCGCCAAAGCCAGATCGGGCGCATCGGTGCCACACTGGGGCAACTGAACGACAACCCCACGCCTTTGCAACGACAAACCGCACGGCTGGTGCGGGTACTGGCCAGCATCGTGGGCGTGCTGTGCGTGCTGATGGTGGTCACGCTGGGGCTGCGCAACGGGCAATGGCTGCCCGCCGTGCTGTCGGGCATCGCGCTGGCCATGGCCATCCTGCCCGAGGAATACGCCGTGGTGTTGACGATATTTCCTGCTCTGGGAGCGCACCGCCTGACGCATGCGGGCGTGCTCACACGCCACATCAATGCCATTGAAACCCTGGGGGCCACCACCGTGCTGTGCACCGACAAAACCGGCACTCTGACCCAAAACCGCATGACCGTGACCGCACTGGCCGTGGTGCGACCCGGGCCCAGCCCAGGAATCCTGAACTGGACCACCGCCACGCCTTTGCTCGACGATGCCTTTCATCCTTTGCTGGAACATGCCATCCTGGCCAGTGCACCCGAGCCCTTTGACCCCATGGAATCGGCATTTCACGCCATGGGCCAACAACATCTGACCGATACCGAGCACCTGCACAGCGCAGGATCGCTGCTGCAAACCTATGCCCTGACCCCGGCGCTCAAAGCCATGTCGCAGGTCTGGCAATTGCACAACGGCCCAGGGCGTGTGGTCTCGGCCAAAGGGGCACCCGAGGCCGTGATGGACCTGTGCCACCTGGGGGATGCACAGCGCCGCCAATGGACAGAACAGGTCGAACGCATGGCCACCCAGGGGCTGCGTGTGCTGGCCGTGGCGCAATGCCGATTTGAAGGCAATGACTGGCCTGCCACCCCGCACGACTTTGACTTTGAATGGCTGGGCTTGCTGGGCCTGACCGACCCACTGCGTCCCGAAATCCCGCGGGCCATGGCCGAATGCCGTTCAGCGGGCATCCGCGTCATCATGATCACAGGCGACTACCCCGCCACCGCCCAGGTGATCGCCAATCAGGCCGGTTTGCCCGAAGGCAACACCCTCAGCGGCGAGGCACTGGACGCCTTGAGTGAGCCCCAATTGCGGCAGCAGCTGCCCCGAGTGACCGTCTGCGCCCGCATCTCGCCCCATCAAAAACTGCGCATCGTGCAAGCCTTGCAAGCCCAGGGCGAGGTGGTCACCATGACCGGTGATGGCGTCAACGATGCCCCGGCTCTGAAAGCCGCTCATGTGGGCGTGGCCATGGGCCTGCGCGGCACCGATGTGGCCCGAGAAGCCGCCGACCTGGTGCTGGTGGACGACAACTTTGCATCCATCGTGCGTGGCATCGCGGTAGGTCGGCGCATCTTTGACAACCTGCAAAAGTCGATGCGCTACATCTTTGCCATCCACATCCCGATCGCTGGCATTGCCCTGGTGCCCATGGTGCTGGGCCTGCCGCCCCTGATGCTGCCACTGCATGTGGCCCTGCTCGAACTTGTGATCGACCCGTCTTGCTCCATCGCCTTTGAAAACGAACCGGCCGATGCCAACGTGATGCAACGCCCACCGCACAACACCCACACCCCCCTGTTCGGATTCCACGCCATGGCACTGGCCATGGGGCAAGGCCTGTGCGTGCTGGCCTGCACGGGTTTGAGCTATGGATGGTCAAGTCATGCACCCGGACTGACCGAACCAGCTACCCGCGCCATGGTGTTCATCACCCTGATTGTGGGCAATGCCATGCTGATCGTGGCCAATCGGGCACAACCCGGTCAGATTCGGGCCAGCCTGCGCATACCCAACCCGACCGCACTGTGGGTGATCGGCCTGGCGCTGGGCTTTTTGGCGCTGGCCATTCTGTGGTCGCCGCTGGCAGCGCTGTTGCAACTGGCCCCGCCACCGGCCATGGATGCAGCAGTGGCCGTGAGTCTGGGCGCATTCAGCCTGCTCATGGTCAGCATCCTGCATGCCATCGCCCCCCAACAAGCCCTGCAGCGCGAGCGATAAACTCGCCGCATGGAACTGACCGCCCTGCTCATCGTGGCCTATTTTGTGGTGCTGGGCTTGGCCATGCGCCAACGCAAGCGCGTTGTGCACGGCCCATGGTTGTTCATGTTCCGGGCTTTTTTCCCCAATTGGCAGTTCTATCACGGCTTGGGCTATGCCCCCCGCCTGTTTGTGCGCGGTCAAACCACGAATGGCGACTGGACAGACTGGCATATCGTGTACCCCCGCGTACCGCGCCGGTGGCACCACCTGATCCACAACCCCACCGTCAACTTGGCACTGACCCAGCAGAACTGGGTAGATCACCTGTCCAGCGACATCCAGGACCTGCCCGATGGCGCAGACATCCAACAGCGCGTCACATACCAGCTGGTCACCCGACTGGCGCACCAAGCCATCCGGGGCGGAGCCTGGGGTCCGGCGGGTCAATCCGCCCCCATGATCGATGCCGTGCTGCCGCCCGTGACGGCTTTCCAGTTTGAAGTGCGCCTGCAACACCTGGGCACCGACCAGGTCGAGCCCCTGCTGCAATCCCCGGTGGTGCCCACATGGAACTGAGCCTCGCCGTTCGCGCCTTTGAAATCCTGCTGGGCTGGAGCCTGGTGCTGCAATCGCTCGAATACCTTCAAATTCAGCGACAAGACCGTCTGAGCGACTGGGCCTTGCAACGCAACGAAATCCCGCTGCGCCCGCGCTGGGTGCTGGCCATGCTGGACCGCGTGTTCCAGCCTCGCGCCTACACCGCCCTCATTGGCTTGCGCCTGGCCCTGGCGATCGGCCTGATGTCAGGCGGACTGGGTCTGGCCGGGGCCATGCTGCTGTTTGCCATCGCCTTGCTGCTGCTCTTGCGCTGGCGCGGCGCATTCAATGGCGGCAGTGACTTCATGACGCTGGTGGGCCTGACGGGCTTGCTGATCGCCCATGTGCTGGGAGCCTTGACCGACCCGGCCACCGGCTGGCGCGGCGGCCTCTGGTACATCTGCTTGCAAACCCTCAGCTCTTACTTTGTATCGGGCTGGATCAAGCTGCTGCGCCACGAATGGCGCACAGGCCGGGCCATGACCGTGTTTCTGGACACCGGCATCTATGGCCCACTGGTCCCAACCAGCATTTACCGCTCACCCCGACTGGCCCAGCTGTGCAGCTGGGCCTTCACCTTGTGGGAGGGTTTCTTTCCGCTGGCCCTGATGGATGTGCGGCTGGCCATGGCCTTTTGCGCCGTGGCCATCGGCTTTCACTTCCTGGTGTTCTGGTTTTTTGGCCTCAACCGCTTTGTCTGGGCCTGGCTGGCCAGCTACCCGGCGGTGCTGTATTGCGCCACCTGATCTGGCCCAGCGTCAGGCTTTAGGCGCTGCAGCTTCAGAACCATCGTAGATCGTGCCGCCAAACTTCAGTGCCGAATGCTCCCGTTGGGATTGCAACAACGGGTAAAACATCTGGTGGTACCAACGCTCTTGGCCAAACAGCTTGTCGTCGATCAACCCCACGCGCTCGGGGTATTGGCGGGTGATGTGGGCACTGCCAAACAAGATGTCCCAAAAGAACAGCAGGTTGCCAAAGTTGCCCTTGTAGTGACCAATGCCATCGGCGTTGGTGATGGCGTGGTGGGCCCAGTGCGTGGCGGGTGTCGAAATCGTGCGTTCCAGCACCCACATCACGGGGTGCAGAGCCTTGATGCGGTACAGCGGCTCGTCCCAGCGCCAGGCGCAATGCGCGCCCAAAATCACAAACAGCTTGACGGCGATGTAGAGCGCATACACCAGCCCCCCAAAACCCAAATACAGCAAAGCGCCTGCAAACCACAGGCCGGGCATCATCAGGTAGTAAAAGAAGTTGTTGCGGAACGTGACCCGAATGCTCATGTACTCGGCCGAATGGTGCGCCCGGTGCAGGGGCCACAAGAGTGGCGAATGCGACAAACGATGCCACCAGTACTGCGTCATGTCATCGGCCACCAGCAAGATACCCACCATGCCCCACCAGGGCAAATCAGCCAAAGCACCTTTGTAATCGGGGAACCAGGCTTGCCCCAATTTGGAGGTCACCAAAATGGCGAGCGGCTGCGTCACCGCGAGCACGCTCAGGAACATCAAAACTTCCAGCTTGGTGTCGTTGCCCGTGGCATTGACTGTGTTTTTGTACCGTCGACTGACGAACTCCATCAATGCAAACCCCAGGATGGTGCACACCACCAAGGCGTTTTGAATTTGCGCAGCGGTCATGGACCCACTCCTTTTTTGAGCAGCATGGACGACAGACAATCTGTCATCCAAACGTCAGAAAAGATACCGGCGCAAGCCACACAAGGCCATCGGGGTAATCCCGCCGTACACCATTCAAACCAAAAATGAGTAATTCATGAAAAGCAATTTTTGCCAAATAAAAATTGGCACTGCACCAGACTTCAATGATTTGAAGGCCAGCACAAGGTGACACGCAAACCACCCAAACCAGGGCTGCGGTCAACCCGCACATCCAATTGGTAACGCTGGGCCAGCCGCCGCACGATGGACCAGCCCAGGCCGCTGCCCTCGGCCACCGCGCCGGGCACCCTGAAAAACCGGTCACCCAGCCGGGCCAGGTCTTGGGCTTGCATGCCAGGGCCGCTGTCTTGCACCACCAGACAAGGGCTTGGCCCATCCGTCCAGAGCACCTCGATGCGTGCCCCTTGCGGGATGTAGCGCTGCGCGTTGTCCACCAAATTACCCACCAGCACACCCACCAGCCCAGGAGGCATCGGCAGATGCAATACCTCGGGCATCTGCAAGCTCAAGGTTTGCTCGCGTGCGCGGCCTTGTGGGGCCAGGGCAGCCAGGGTTTCACGGGTTTCGCTCGAGGCATCACACACCACGGGCATGCTGTCCACCGGCTCAGCATCCAGCCGCGCCAACTGCAACAACTGCGACACCAGACGGGTCGCCCGATCGCAGCCTTGCAACACCGAGTCCAGCGCCTGCTGTTGCTCAGCAGCCTCTTGTGCACCCCGGGCCACCTGGGCCTGCATGCGGATGCCCGCAATCGGTGTGCGCAATTCGTGGGCCGCATCGGCCGTGAACCGGCGCTCGGCATCGATGTGCTGCGTGACTTTTTCAAACAGCCGGTTGAGCGCCAAAACCAGCGGTTGCACTTCCGTCACCAACGCCTTCTGGTTCAGGGGCTGCAAGGCATTGGGGTCGCGTTGTGACACGGACTGCCCCAATTGGCGAAGGGGGGTGAGCGCCTGAAACACCGCCGCCCAAATCAGCAAAGCCAGCACGGGCAAGGCCAACAAAACCGGCCCCACTGCACTCCACAAACCGGCTTGCAAAATGTCGTCGCGAGCGGAGGCCAGCTCAGCCACCAGCACCCAAACATCGGGCTCCTGCCCCTGCGCCGCAAACACACGCCACCTGTGGCCATTGACGGTCTGATCCGACACGCCAGACTGCCCCAAGGCCATCAAAGGCTGTGTCGGTGCCTGGGCCGAATGGGCGATCAGCTGCCCCTCATGCCAAATCTGAAAGGCAACCCGAGGCTGGTATTTGTGCAGCACAGGCGCCGTGGTGAAGTCATCATCGTGCTCGTCACCGGTCTGGGTTGCCAACACGGCGGCTGTTTGCGCCAAATGGGCATCGAGTAACTCACTCAACTCATGCTCGGTCTCCAGCCAAGTCAATGCCAGCACCATCGACCAGATCAACCCTGTGGCAGCCAACAGACTGAGCGTCAAGCGCCACTGTAAAGAAGCACCCGACCACAAACGAACAAACCACTGACTCATACCGAACCTTTGGGCGAACGAGGTGCTGCGCCCACCTGCTTGGGCAGCATGTACCCCACACCCCGCAAGGTCTCGACCACATCGGCATGCAGCTTCTTGCGCAAGTGATAGATATGCACCTCCACCGTATTGCTGCTGACCTCGGTGCCCCACTGGTACAGCTGCTGCTCAATTTGCTCGCGGGTCAGCACCCGTCCGGCGTTGAGCATGAAAATCTGCAACACCTCATATTCGCGCTGAGACAAATCCACCATTTGCCCATTGAGCCAGACCTGCCTTGCTGCCGGATCCATCTTCAGGGCACCCGCCTCGAGTACCGGATCAGACACCCCATGCGCACGGCGCACCAATGCCCGCAAACGCGCAGCCAGTTCCAGCAAATCCACCGGTTTGACCAGGTAATCGTCCGCGCCCGCATCCAGGCCGGCAATCCGATCCGGCACGCCATCGCGAGCGGTCAGCACCAGCACCGGCGTCGTCACTTTGCGGGCCCGCACACGGCTCAGACATTGCATGCCATCTTGCCGGGGCAAGCCAAGGTCGAGCACCGCCGCCTGGTAGGCACAGGTCAGCAGTTCGCGCTCGGCGGCCACGCCATCGCGCACCCAGTCCACCTGAAAGCCTTGCTGCATCAGCCCGGCCCGCAGGCCCGAGCCCAACAACTCATCGTCTTCAGCCAATAAAACCCGCATGGACATCACCCGGTTGTGTGGTCAGTCATCGTGGTCACCCACCTGCCGCGATTGTGCGGTACCGGGCACATGCGATGCGGCATCGGCCTGTGGCCTTGTTTGCCACTGCCATCCCCAAAAAGCCAGAACCGCCACCAGCAAGAGCCCCGCAAGAAACCGGTGGTTGCTGCGAATCAAATCAGGGCCTTTGCCTGCCACACAACCCGTGACCATTGGCATGGCCAAATTGCGCCCACGCAGCAAGCTGAGCAGAACCACGCCCGCCACATGCACCAGCACGGCCATCAGCATCAGGTTGCCCAGCAACTCGTGGATTTCTTCCATCCAGTCCCCCGTCAACTCCTCATACTGCACATAACCCGACCCGACCAAAGGCGCAATCGACAACAACAAGACCACCACCGAGATGGGCAAGAGCAGGTTGAGACCTTGCTGCAAAACCGGCCACAACCCAGCCGCGCTGCTGCGGGGCATGGCACGGCAAGCTGCCCACCACGTGCCTACACCACGCAGTTTGCCGACCAAGGCCGACAAACGCGCATGCCGAGGCCCAACCAGACCCCACACCAAACGCGCCACCAGCAAACCACCCAACGTGTAACCCAGCGTCACATGGACCAAGCGAAACAGCTCGCTTTCGGCCGTGATGTAGGCCCCGACAAAACTCAGCGCCATCAAGGCGTGCAGCGTACGGGTGAACGCATCCACCGTGCGGCGCACAGGGGGCAAAGAGGTTGAACCTGACAACGGTGTCGAAGGTGTGGCCGTGTAATTCATGAAATTCTCCCGGACATGTCAGCGCGGAATACGCACCTGATGTTCATCAAAAAGACCTTGATCGGCCTGGGTGTGGCACGCGCTGCACTGCGCTGCGCTTTTCACACTGGCGCGCTTCCAGACAGCGGCATCCACCTCATGGTGCTTGCGGGCAAACCAGGCCGAGCGGGTCAGGCGGTCTTGCGGCGGCTCCTCGCGCACCCGTTTGTAGGTGCCCGCGTTGGCCATCAACCAACTCGTTATCTGCTGCACCTGTAAAGGCTCCAGCGATGCATCGGTGCCGTAATGCAGGTCCAGGCCCCGCATCACACGCTGCCATGACGCTGCAGGCAGCAAGCCCGGCGGGTAAGCCGTGTGGCAAGCAGCGCATTCCTGCTTGTAAACCGGCGGAACCTGGGCGGGCATGAGTGGGCCATCGGCCCAGGCCAATGAGCCAATCAGCCCCGCAGCCAAAGCGAAAGCCTGTGCAAATGGAGAAAGCTTGTTCATTTCAGTGAGATCAGATAAGCCAGCACATCGGCTTTTTCGATGGCGGTGCATTCCCGCGACAACACGTCCTTGCAATTGCGCCGCAACCATTTGTCCACCTTGGCGGTGTCGGTCAGCCGCTGCGGATTGACCGCCGGCGCCAGCGGTGTGATGGTTTTGCCGGTCGATGCGTGCTTGCCCTCGCGTGTAGGGGGCTGCCCGTGGCACGAAGCGCATGACCACTCGCCCCCGTGTTGGCGATTGAAAAACGCTTGGCCCCGCGATGCGTCACCACTTTGCCCGGCCGCCTGCTGCCAGCGTGCCAGCTCAGCCTGCGGCGTGCTGGCCATGGCCGTACCAGCAAACCCCAACACCCCGAGCCAGCAACATGCCAGCCAGACTATTTTTCGCAAACACAATAACTTCATCGGCACAGCCCCATCCTTTCGGTTCACCACCACAGAATAAAAGCGCCAGATGAAGCGTGACTTAATCTGTTCCCAAGTCAACAAAAGACCAAAAGCCGTGCTGGTCTGGCTTTGTCCACCTCACGGCCAACAGGACACCCCCGCTTGCAATCCGTCTGTCCGACGGGTCAGACGCTTGAGCGGTATCACACAGGCTTTCACGGGGGTACGCCGTCATGCGCACTCTCGCTGATGAACTCACGTGGTCATGAAATCGACACATATTTCTATTACCATCGAAGTATGGAAGCATCTCAAGTCATCAAAGCCCTGGCCGCCCTGGCCCAGGCCTCGCGCCTGCAAATTTTCCGGTCGCTGGTGCAAGCCGGGCCTGAAGGTCTGACCCCCGGCGCTCTGGGCGAAAACCTGGCGATCGCGGCCAACACCTTGTCGTTTCACCTCAAAGAACTGGTCAATGCGGGGTTGGTCAGTCAGGACCGCAGCGGACGCCACCTGCATTACCGCGCCCGCTTCGACCAGATGAACGCGGTGCTGGCCTACCTGACCGACAACTGCTGCCAGGGCCAGCCCTGCCTGGGCGAAACAACCACATCCTGCAACTGCTGAACTTCCACCCCATATGACCACCACCCGCCCCCTGAATGTGCTTTTTTTGTGCACCCACAATTCGGCCCGAAGCATCCTGGCCGAAGCCTTGCTGAACCACATGGGCGAAGGCCGCTTTCGGGGGTTTTCGGCTGGCAGCAGCCCCCGCGAAAACCAGCGCCCCAACCCGCTGGGCTTGCAGGCCCTGCAAGAGGCAGGGGTGTCGGTTGAAGGCCTGAGCAGCAAAAGCTGGGACGCCTTTGCAGGCCCCGACGCCCCTCACATGGACCTGATCATCACCGTCTGCGACAACGCCGCAGGCGAGGTCTGCCCCTATTGGCCCGGCCACCCGGCCACCGCCCACTGGGGCTACAGCGACCCGTCTGCGGGCGATGCCCCCGACGACGTGAAACTGGCAGCCTTTCGGCAAACGCTGCTGGCCATCCAACAGCGTCTGCGCCTGCTGCTGAACCTGCCGCCCGAACAGCTGGCCGCAGCACAGCTCGAAACCACAGCCCGTTTGCTGGCCAAAGCCTGAGAAAGCCCCATGACTGCCTCATGTGAAACAAGCTCCCCCGCCCCCATGAACGTGTTTGAGCGCTACCTCAGCCTCTGGGTTTTCCTGTGCATCGTCACCGGCGTAGCGCTGGGGCAGCTGGCCCCGGCTGCATTTCAGGCCATCGCCCGGCTGGAATACGCGCAGGTCAACCTGCCAGTGGGTCTGCTGATCTGGGTGATGGTGATCCCCATGCTGGTCAAGGTGGATTTCGCAGCGCTGGGCCAGGTCCGTCAGCACATTCGCGGCATCGGCGTGACCTTGTTCGTCAACTGGCTGGTCAAACCGTTTTCGATGGCGCTGCTCGGCTGGTTGTTCATCCGCCACCTGTTTGCGCCGTATCTGCCGACCGACCAGCTCGACAGCTACATCGCCGGGTTGATCCTGCTGGCCGCTGCCCCCTGCACCGCCATGGTGTTTGTGTGGAGCCGCCTGACGCAGGGCAACCCGCTGTTCACACTTTCTCAGGTGGCGCTCAACGACAGCATCATGGTGGTGGCATTTGCGCCACTGGTGGGCTTTTTGCTGGGCATGTCGGCGATCACCGTGCCCTGGGACACTTTGCTCACCTCAGTGGTGCTCTACATCGTGGTGCCGGTGGTCCTGGCCCAAATCTGGCGTCGCAGCCTGCTGCGCCAGGGGCCAGCGGCTTTCGAGGTCGCGATGGCCCGCATCGGTCCCTGGTCCATGGGGGCCTTGCTGGCCACCCTGGTGCTGCTGTTTGCCTTTCAGGGCGAAGCCATCTTGCAGCAGCCGCTGGTGATTGCGCTGCTGGCTGTACCCATCCTGATTCAGGTGCTGTTCAACTCGGCGCTGGCCTATGGCCTGAACCGCGCACTGGGCGAAAAACACGACATCGCCTGTCCCTCGGCACTGATCGGGGCATCCAACTTTTTTGAGCTGGCCGTGGCCGCTGCCATCAGTTTGTTTGGCTTTCACTCGGGCGCGGCGCTGGCCACCGTGGTGGGGGTGCTGATCGAAGTGCCGGTGATGCTGCTGGTGGTGCGCGTGGTCAACCAGAGCAAGGGCTGGTACGAGCGGCGCTGAATCCACCGAGGGCAGCGCTCAGGTCTGGCGCAGGGCCTGACTCAGCTGCTCCACCTGCTGCGCCCAATCCGCATCCTGCAACAGGGCTTCCCGCAAAAAGGCCGCCTGCGAAGCCGTCCAAAAGGGCGCATCGGGCAGGGCCACATCGCCCGGCAATGGCCCGTTGGCTTGCAAGAAACCGGCAATACCTGCCGCGTCGCTGGGCAGACCCAGCTGCGCAAACAGCTGATGAAAACGGTGCATCGGTTCGTCCATGCTCGCCCCTGCTCATTTTTGCAAAACATAAGTGCCGGGCGCATCACACAGTGGCACCAAACCACGCGCCATGGCCCCCATGGTCGGCGGCGCAATACGCTCTTGCGACTGATTGCGCAACCACGCAGCCCAATGCGGCCACCACGACCCCTCATGGCGAACCGCCGCCTGCTGCCACTCGTCCGGGTCCAGATAGGGGCCATCGTGCGGGCGCATGAGCACCTGGTAACTTCGTCCCGGCACACCGGGCGGGTTGACGATGCCCACATTGTGTCCACCCGATGTCAGGCAAAACGTGGTGTCCACATTGGTCAGCAAATGCAGTTTGTGCACCGACCGCCAGGGGGCCACATGGTCACGCACCGTGCCAATGGCGTAGATCGGGCAGGTGATGGCCGTGAGTGCCACCGGTTTGTCGCCCACGTGGTAACGCCCGCTGGCCAGATCGTTGTTCAAAAACATGTGCCGCAAATATTCAGAGTGCATGCGGTACGGCAGCCTTGTCCCGTCGGCGTTCCAGGCCATCAAGTCGCTCACCGGCGAACGCTCGCCCAGCAAATAGTCACGCAGCATGCGCGACCAAACCAGATCGCTCGAATTCATGAGCTGAAACGCACCAGCCATTTGCCGACTGTCCAGAAAACCCTGATCCCACATGATGTCTTCCAGGTGCGCCACCTGGCTGTCGTCGATGAACAGTTCCAGCTCGCCCGGCTCGGTGAAGTCGGTCTGTGCCGCCAGCAGCGTGACCGAGGCCAGGCGGTGGTCGCCATCGCGCGCCATGGCAGCGGCCGCGATGGTCAGCAAGGTGCCCCCCAGGCAATAACCGACGGCATGCACCTTTTGCCGGGGCACGACCGAGCCCACTGCGGCCAGCGCATCCATCACACCCATGCGCAGGTAATCGTCCAGATCGAGATCACGATCCTCCGCTGTGGGGTTGGCCCATGACAAGGCCAGCACCGTGTGCCCCTGATCCACCAGATAGCGGATCAGCGAATTGTCCGGAGACAAATCGAGGATGTAGTACTTCATGATCCACGACGGCACGATCAGCACCGGTTCGGCCCACACCTTGTCGGTGGCCGGTGTGTACTGGATCAGCTCGATCAACCGGTTGCGGTAAATCACCTTGCCCGGCGTGATGGCCACATTCACCCCGACCTGCCAAGCCTCGGTGCCTTTGGGTGGCGCATTGACGCGCAGGCGCTGCAAATCCTCAAGCCAATTTTGAAAACCCTGCTGCAAATTGCCCCCCAGGGTCTGCACCGTGCGTTCCAGCACCTCAGGGTTGGTGGTCACAAAATTGGCGGGAGACACCATGTCCAGCAACTGCCGAACAGTGAAATCCACCACCGCCTCATGGTGCGGCGACACCCCACGCACGCCAGTGGTCGCATCGTGCCACCACTGCTGTGTCAATAAAAACAACTGGCCCATGGCATTGAAAGGCCAATCTTGCCAACGTGCATGGGCAAAACGCGTGTCTTGCACCATGGGCTCAATGCAGGGCGTGCAACCGGTCTGGTGCGCCTGCATGGCATAGCCCAGCCACTGCTGCCCGGCATTCCAGGCTTTTTGGGTCAAGGCCAGCTGCTCTGCCGGGTTGTGCAGCAGGTGCGTGAGCCAATCGTCAAACGCCATGCGCAAGGAGGCATTCGACACGCCGCGGGTGAAAGGCGACCATTGGGCATGTGTCCATCGGTCCAGAATCGGACCCGGGTGGCTGGTGGGCATGATGTGTGTACTTTGAAGAGTTCATCTCATGCTAGGCACCGCCGCCCGTGCGCGCCATTGATCTGGCGATCATCTATCGGCAGGCCAACTGCCGCCCCTCAGGCTCAGACCATCATGCTCAACTGAAACACGGAATTGGGGGCACGAGGCATGATGGGCTGCGGCATCGGCTTGAGCCTGAATTGCCCCAGCACTGCCCCCATGTGCACGGGCTGGGGCATGTGGGGCTGCGCCACATCCGCCAGGCTTTGGGCTTGCAAGATCGATTGCAAATGCCCCTGAATGCCGACTTCGAGTGCTTTCAATGGATGGCTGTCATCGGGGTACACCTCGTCAAACACCGGCACCTCTTCAAAGTGGCGCACCACATCCCACAGGCTGATGTCCTGTGGGTTGCCCAGGATGCGATAGCCCCCACCCGGTCCCCGATGGGCCTGGATCAAGCCCGCCTCGCGCAATTCGCGCAGCAAGGCCTCGGTGTAAGACGGCGACAAACCCAAACCAGCAGCGATTTGCGCTGTTGTAACCGGGTCAAAGGCAGACTGCGACGTGATGAACACCGCAATGTCCAGGGCCTTGGCTGTTTTTTTCATGAGCATGTCGGACTCCGTTAACATTAAAGGCATTTTATGACCAACTGGTCACAAATCAACCCAATTCAAACAAAAAACATCCGAAACGGAAAATTCGATGTCATACCGCGTTGTCTGGTTCAAACGCGATCTGCGCTGGCATGACCACGCCGCACTGGCCCACGCCGCCCGGCAGGGGCCCGTGCTGTGCCTGTACATCGTCGAGCCCGCCCTGTGGGCGCAGCCCGATGCCGCTCTGCAGCACTTTGAATTTGTGCGTGAATCACTGCTTGAACTGCACGCCTGGCTCCAGACCAACGGGGGCGGTCTGCACGTGCGCACAGGGGCGGCCCCCGACGTACTGGCTGCGCTGTACCGGGAGGTGCCTTTTGCCGAACTGGTCTCGCACGAAGAGACGGGCAATGCCTTCACTTACGAGCGCGACCTGCAAGTGGGTGCGTGGTGCCGCAGCCTGGGCCTGCCCTGGACCGAACTGCCGCAGTTTGGCGTGGTGCGCCGTCTCAAAAGCCGCAACACCTGGCAAGCCCGCTGGGAAGCGCACATGGCCGCACCGCAAGTCACCGTGCCTGCGCTGACGTTTTTCACACCTGCTGAAAACCATGGCCCTGAAAGCATGCAGGCACCAGCCGGTCTGCAGCACAACCCCACTCTGCGCCAGCGCGGTGGACGCAGCCTGGCCCTGGACACACTGCACAGCTTTCTGAACGCCCGGGCGATGGGTTACCGGGGCGGCATCTCGTCCCCGCTGTCATCGCCCGATGCGTGCTCGCGCCTGTCGGCATATCTGGCCTGGGGCTGCATCAGCCTGCGTGAAGTGGTGCAAAGCACCCGCGCCACGCTGGACGCCCTGCCCCCGCAAGCGGGCCGTCACCGGGCGGGCCTGGTGGGCTTCATGAGCCGCCTGTATTGGCACTGCCACTTCATTCAAAAGCTTGAAAGCGAGCCCGAAATCGAATGGCGCAACATGCACCGGGGTTACGACGGCCTGCGCGAAGACGACTGGAACGACGCGCACTTTGCGGCGCTGACAGCGGGCCGCACCGGCTGGCCCATGGTGGACGCCTGTGTGGTCATGCTGCGCGAAACCGGCTGGCTCAACTTCCGCATGCGGGCCATGCTGGTGTCGGTGGCAGCCTATCCGCTGTGGCTGGACTGGCGGCCCGTGGGCCAATGGCTGGCCACGCAGTTTCTGGACTACGAACCCGGCATCCACTGGAGCCAGCTGCAAATGCAATCGGGCACCACCGGCATCAACACCACACGCGTTTACAACCCGATCAAACAAGCGCAAGACCACGACCCCAAAGGCATTTTTGTGCGCCGCTGGCTGCCGCACATGCGGCGCGTGCCCGACACCTGGTTGTTCGAGCCCTGGCGGATGCCGCCCGAAGTGCAGCGCCACTGCGGCCTGACGGTGGGTGCGGAACCCGACGCGGACATTCCGCAGCCCTTGGTCGACCTGGCTGAAGCCACCCGCACCGCCAAAGCCGCGCTGCACGCACGCCGGGCTGATCCTGAAGTGAAAGCGGGCAAAAAAGCCGTCATCGAAAAACACGCCTCACGCCGAGTCAGCACCCACCGCACCCGCCAACCCAAAACCACAGACACCCCACCCAGCGCCCAGCTGGGCTTTGACTTTTGACCATGCCCACCACGCTCTACTGGTTTCGCAGTGACCTGCGCCTGCACGACCAACCCGCCCTGCTGCAAGCCGCCGCACATGCCGCGGCACACCAACAAGCCCTGTTGCTGGTGTATCTGCATGCACAAGATCAAGACACCCCCACTGCCTGGGGCTTTCAGCGCATGGGCACGCACCGCAGGCGTTTTCTGGCCGACACCCTGCAAGACCTGCACAACGCGCTGCAAGCCCTGGGTCAGACGCTGGTGCTGCTGCATGGCACTGTCCACACCACACTAGCCGAGTGCGCACGGCGCGTGCAGGCCAACACCGTGTTTTGCGAAGACATCGCCGCCCCCGAAGAGCAAGCCCAGGTGCAGGCCCTGCGTGCTGCGGGCCTCGCGGTGCACACCGTCTGGCAATCGAGCTTGCTCGAACCCGCAGACTTGCCTTTTGCCGTGGCCGACTTGCCGCAGATGTTCACCACCTTTCTCCAACGCGTAGAAGCAGCGGGCCTGCGGCCCCGCCCGCCGCTGCCCGCGCCCGCGCAACTGCCTGCACCGCCGGATGTTGAACTGCACACCCTGCCCGGCTGGGCAGGCAGCCCCACCCAACTGCTGCAAACATCTGAAGGCCATGGCGCACCAGATCGGTCCAATTTTCCGTACACCCTGCCCCACTGCCGAGGTGGCGAAACCAGCGCGCTGGCGCACTTGCAAAACTACCTGACCCCGCCCTGGCCCGACCGCTACAAGCAAACCCGCAACGCCCTGCAAGGCCAGCACACCAGCAGCCACTGGTCGCCCTGGCTGGCCACGGGTGCAGTGTCGGCACGCACCATTTGGTCAGCTTTGCAAGCTTACGAACAAGAACACGGCGCGAACGACGGCACCTATTGGCTGTGGTTTGAACTGCTGTGGCGCGACGACTTCCGCTTTTTGCACCTGCAACATGGCCGCCAGTTGTACGCAGCAAAGGGCTTGTCCTCGTTGCCACACCCATCGCACTTTCCCAAAGACTTTCAGCGCTGGTGCGACGGCCAAACAGGCGAGCCCATCGTGGACGCGGGCATGCGCGAGCTGGCCGCCACCGGCTTCACCTCCAACCGCATGCGCCAGATCGTGGCCAGTTATTTGGTACACGATCTGGCCTGCGACTGGCGGGCAGGCGCAGCCTGGTTCGAGTCGCAGCTGGTGGACTTTGATGTCTGCAGCAACCAGGGCAACTGGCTCTACATCAGTGGCCGGGGCACCGACCCGCGCCAGGGGCGGCGCTTCAACCCCACGAAACAAACCCAGGACCACGACCCGCAAGGCCGCTACCAAAAGGCCTGGCTCTGAAGCCTGTCGGAGCTGAAACCGCCGACCAACCACAGCACATCGATAATCACCCCCATGTACGCTATTCAATCCTGGGGGGAGACCCTGCGCTTGTTGGTCGAGTTGTCGGCCACTGCCGCCTTTGC
>JACCEE010304633.1_pt1 | contig 44477 bp, 33 predicted proteins | sample 7449931 | NCBI WGS metagenome assembly JACCEE01 (sample SAMN15323457, study PRJNA562643) | freshwater metagenome | isolation source: river surface water | place: USA:Blue River Watershed | collected 2017-08-19 | reverse complement strand
ATTCTTTTCTATACAGCAAAACCGGTTGTATGTAGGCATATCCGATCGTGGTCCTGTTAAGGATACTTGCTGAACACTCATAACGGCGAGAGATTTCCTTACCCCGCGACATCACCAGGGATTTGGGCACACGAAATTAGCTTGTGCTTGCTTTAACCGTTTGACTTTGCCTGAGCTTGTTCTATGAGACGTTGCCTTAGTATGTTTGAACCGCCTACTCTAACATTAATAATACCATTATAGTATTCATCTGTTTCTAGTACTCTGCGTTCAAACTGCTCTCTTGCCTCTAAATATGACATTTCTGCCTTGCTTTTGCAGTAATAAAGTATTTCTCTTGTGAAGTTTTCTGTACCTAGTGCCTGAACATCTGCGTTGAGTCTGTCAGAAGAACCCCAATAGTCGCGCCAATCGCTTTCTACTGTGCTTCTGCGTTTAAGTTTTTTGCCTTTGAGTGGTGGTCGGGTACGTTTAAATTGAGCTAACTTCTTGCCTATGTATTTTTGCCCAGTGCTGAGATTTGTAATAAGATAAACAAAGCCGATATAGCCTTCTGGTATTTCTTCTACTAATTGATTTTGATAAGACCACGTCATCAATTATGTATTATCTTGTGCCTGATCTTTTGCTGCCTTTTGAGCGGCACGGTATGCCGGTGACTTAATCTTTGGTTTTGCCTTGCGTATTTCTAATATTTCTGCTCTCATTTCAAGAGCAATGCGCCTAATTTCGTATAAATGTTTGCGGAGCCTAATACCACTGGCGTGTGATTCGTAAGTTTCCCAATTTTGATTTTCTTCAAAATATTCTCGAAACTCTTTCATCAACGCTTCGTGTAAATGCCTTGTACTCATTCCTCAATTTCTAAATCATTTGCGTAGCTGGTAAAGCCGTTTTCTTTGATAACTTTAAGAACATTGTTAACACGACCTACTAATTCGTCCTTGTGACTAATTAGATAGATATTTTTGCTACGTTCTCTTGCCATTTTCTTTAGTACACCTAGTGCATTTTCTACACCAGCTGAATCTAATCCGTTGTCAATAAGCTCGTCAATGAATAACAAGTTAATGTTTTGATATAAACTTTCCCACACGTCACGGAAAGCCCAACTTAAACCTAAGATAAGTCTGTTACGTTCGCCTCGGCTCAAGTTATCAAAGTCTAAATCTTGTCCAAGTTGAGTGATCTCAACATTGAGATCGTTTAAGAAACTCACCTGATGCGGTAATCCCATTTTATCTAAGTAGTACGTTAATCGATTATTCAAATAAGCTAGATTTTGATCAATAATCTTTTTGCGAATAAAACTGTCTTTGTTTGTCAGCAGTTTAAGTAAGAACTCTTGATGTTCTTTTAAAACAGTAAGAGTGTTCACATTATCCCAACTAATTTCTTGAATAGCAGTGTGTTGCAATTCATCGATTTGTTCTTGGTACGGATCTTTTTCAAGCTGTCTAACAGACAAAGTATTTTCTAAGCCAGTTAAATTATTTTGATGCTTTAATGCTTCTTCTAATGTGTCGTAATAAGTTTGCGGTCGACCATTAATGTCGCCAATTTCTTCTAATTCTTGAATAACAGTAGAATAACTGTCACTGACACTTTGCAAATAAGTTAACGCATCTGCTAAATTCTTTTCAGCTACAGCACTCATTTCTTCATGGGTGTGCGTATGCAATCCTTGTTTGCACGACGGGCAAGTATTATTTTTGAGTTGTTCAACTTCTTGTTCGTATTTTTTAACTTGTTTGTCAGCCTGTATAACCGCAGTTTCTAATGTGGCCTTTTCTTTGTTAAGACTTTTAATTTTTGCAAATTGCTCGTCGTAGGTTTTTAATTTTGCGTGTTGTTCAATCTCTTTATCAATGTCAACACTTTGTAATTCAAGTATACTACGTGCAATTTTTGCACAATCTTCTTCTTGTTGTCTGTACCAGGCCTTTTGTCTTGTTTCTAAACCGGTAATACTTTGTTGTATTTTTTCATTAGAACGTTTGGCCGCTTCAATATTAGCAGTTTCCTGAGCAATTGACTCTTTGGTGAGTCTAATTTGTTCTTTTAACAGTTCTGCTTTTTCAGATAGCAAAGTAATACCAAGAAGTTGTTCAATAACTTCTCGTTGCTCGTTAGATTTTAAACTTAAAAATGGTGCAGTATACGTGTTTAATGCTACAATTTGTTGAAACATGGTATGACTCATACCTAAAAGATCATCAAGATCTTTTTGTGTTTCTCTCATATCGCCTTGACTGTCATCACTTTCGTCTGTGGATTTTTCTTGATCGTTGACAAAGAACTTCATTACAGTGGGCTTACGTCCACGCTCAATACGAAATTTATTACCATCTTTTTCAAAAGTCAATGTTACTAACATATTTTTACCATTGATTTTATTAATCAAGTTGTCTTTTTTAATGTTAGTTAATGCTTGACCAAACAAGGCAAAACTTAGTGCATTGACAATGGTAGTTTTACCTGTACCGTTACGAGATCCGCTGTCGTCACCGCCCTGATCTAAATTTTCACCTAGAACAAGTGTAAGATTTTCTTTCTCAAAATTTACAGCCTGGGTCTGATTACCCACGCTCATAAAGTTTTTTACTGTTAATTCTTTTATCTTAATCATAGATTATTGTAGATGTTCAGCAACACCTTGCTGTCAAAGTTCTCGCTAGATATATTCACTAGTTGATTACTAACAATTTGATCAACGCTTTCAAATGCTTGAATATCAATGTTAGTATTAATTTCCAATTCTTTCTTTTCGGGAATTAACGTTAGTTCTCTTATTTGATAATCAGACATAAACTTTTCTTTGATAAAACTTGCTTCTTCGTAGCTAATATCAATGTCTAAACTAACACGGAGGTGCTGTTTAGGTTTGATAATTTTGTCCGCTTCATCAATCAATTGACTAAGTTTAACAGTTCTAAAAGTAGGTTGATCAGGCCAAGACACAAAATAAGGATTTTCTCCCCATTCAAGAATCATCATTCCTCTTTCATCGTCCCAAGCATCTGCATAATTGTGCGGAAATGCATTGCCAATATAGTGCATATTGCCCTTGCTTTGACGTTTGTGGAAATGTCCACTAAATCCTAATTCATATCCTTGGAATGCATCTAATTGAATTTCTCCGTGATCGGGCATTTGCACCATGGCATTCATCATAAAATGAGGAAGCTCAAAGTGTCCAAACACATATCTAGCAGGTTTTTTACCTATCTGTTTCCATTCTTCGCCGACTAACCAAGGACATAGTGTAACTTCGTCTATAGTCATAGGTTTGTGAACAATAGTAATGCCTGGAATATACTTGCCAAACTCTACGGAATGGATATCACGCTTGTCTTTATAATACAAGTCATGGTTACCTGGAAAGAAATAGAATTGATCAAATGCTTTGCCTAACTTTTCAAGCGCACGTAGGCTATAGTCCATAGTAGTGATATTAAGACTGTTACGATTATGGTGCCAGTCTCCTAAAAACATACCAACGTCACAACCGTGAAACTTGGCCTGCTTAATATACCAGTCTACAAAATCTTCGCAATCTTGATTATGTACTTGACTATTTGATTTTAATCCAAAGTGTATGTCTGTAAAGGCTGCTACTTTTTTAAATAGATTACTCAAAATTTAATCTCCGTTGATTTATTATAGATTATATTAACCTATAGGTCAATCAGCACTTTCTTCATTTCTTCTAAGAGCTGCCGCGTGTTCGCCTTCACCCATTCTAGTGTAACTTGGGTTCATACCGTTAATTTCTAATAAGTCATCCCGTATAACTTGATTTCGTTTTTCTATGTTAATGATTCGAACAAAGCTGTTGGTAACTGCGGCAGTAAAATAAGCAAAGGGGTTATCTGATTTTGATTCATCAAACTGTAAACCAATCTGTGTCAACTGTAAAATGGCTTGACCGCGCATTTCATCGTTGTAAGTGTAACCTCTAACGTTACCACGAGTAGCATAGCGTTCGCAAAGTTTGATGTACATACGGGCTAATGTATTGGTAATTTGCCCGTGATCCTTTGAAAATTTACCCTTTTCAAGCCCGCCACGCCAGTGACTTTTTCCAACACAAATAAGAATATCGTTTTCGTCAAACTTCCAGTGTTGAAACGGAGGAAAGTTTACCTTATCTCGGCCGTCGGCTACTGTTTTTGGATTCTTTTTACGAGTGGTATTAATTGGTATGTGATCGAATGTCATTACTCTAAAGATCAAATCTTGCTTATTGATCTTTTTGTAATCAACTTCACAGTCTGCTTGTTTGACTTTTTCGCCAGCCTCTTTGCGTCTTTGATACTCTTCTTGTCCAAGGCGTTTAGCTCGATTACGCTTGGCTTCGGCAATGGTTCTAATGTTTATTTTTTCAACACTGGGCAAAATAATGTCATAACGATGATATTCGGGTTTCTCGTATGTGCAATAAGTGTTTTTGCTTTTGTGTATTTCCTCTAATAGATCTTTGTTGTTTAAGTAGTTTATTTTTGTCATAGTAATCTCAGTTCCTGTAAGTATAAACTATGCACTTAATTTTGTCAACTAAATACTTTAACAAGGAGTCCAATAATGCCTTTTTTTGACAGAGTCCCTAATTCAGTTGGTCAAGCTGCTAGTTCTGTTGGTTCTGCAGCCGCTGGCGCAATAGGTACCTTCGGTACTATTGCAGGGGAGGCTGGAAGAATTTCTGGTGCAGTTAATAATTTATCCAATGCCGCGGCGTCGGTGTCTGCATTACGAAGCATAAATTTACCGCCAGGTGGTAATTCATTTGGAAGATTTGCCCAAGGTGCTGCCTTATTTGGCGGAGCAGTTGCGCAAACTACTAATGCTGTAAGTAGTGCTATGGGTGCAGTTGGATCTATTGGCAATGCCATAAGTGGTGTAGGTGGCGCACTAGGAAGCCTCGGTGGCGTCGGCAGTGCATTAGGCACAGTGTCTGGCGCACTTGGTAGTATTGGCGGTGCGTTGAGTGCTTTCGGAGTAGGCGGAGGCAGTGCAGATTGGCGTGCTAGAATATCTGGTGTTGGCGGAGAATTAGCATTTCCTTATACCCCAAGCATTAGTATTCAAGGCGGCGCGAATTACGAAGAAGTAGCAATTACACATCAAAATTACAGCTTCTTTGCTTATCAAAATTCTAAAGCAGAGAGTATTAATATTTCTGCACCTTATTATGTTGAAGATGCTAGCCAAGCCCAACAGTGGCTTAAAGCAGTTAGTTTCTTAAGAACAAATACAAAAATGTTCCCAGACGGAAATCCTCCGTTTATCTGTAAATTCAACGCATACGGAAATTATGTGTTTAAAGATATTCCAGTAATTATTAGATCTTATAGCGTTGAATTGCCCAATGGAGTTGATTATATTTCTGCTGGCGGCAGCCACGTTCCTATCAAGAGTCAATTCACAGTTCAATTACAGCCAATTTACAGTAGAGAAAAAGTTAAAACATTTAATTTATTCTCATTTGTAAACGGCGGTTCAGCAGGATTTATCTAATGGCTACATCATATAAACAAACCAGTCCCTGGAAAAGTACTCCTATAAGTCAAGGGTATCTAGGATTTTTAAAAATAAGACCAATTCCTGCTGAACCCGATGATTTTCTTTACACAATAGAAAGTCAATATACACATAGGCCAGATTTGTTAGCATATGACCTATACAAGAACAGTAAACTTTGGTGGGTCTTTATACAAAGAAATCTTGATGTTCTACAAGATCCAATTTATGATTTTATCCCAGGAGTAAAAATTTATATTCCTAAAGGTGAAAACTTAAACAAGTATTTGGATTTATAATGTCTATTTTTAAAGATAGTGCTATAATTTCTACAGCAGTAAGTCAGACAAGCAGGGTAGTAACTAGTTTGTCGCAATCTTCTCAAGGAATTTATAGCGGAATACAAGGTGTTTCTGCTAGTGACATTAAAAATTCTGCGTTTAACGGATTAACAAATGTTGGAACAGGTATAGTAAATTCCCTGCCAGGTGTTGCTGTTGGTCTAGGTAGTGCCGCACAAGCAGTTGGTGCTATTGGTGCAATAAGCGGCAGTTCTAGTTTATTAAGAACAGCAGGAACTATTGCAGGTGCTGCCGGAGCCATTGCCGGTGTTAGCAATGCTATTAGTACAATTTCTAATGCAGTTGGTGCAGTTATATCTGTATTTGGTGGCGCCGCCGGTGCCGCAGGGGGCTTTGGTGGAGTTAGTGTAAAAGCAAATCCTTTACACGCTTATGCTTCTTATACATATCAGTTTAGCTTGTTTGCTCTCACAGACGGTCAAGTAAATGGTGGCGCACGTGGCGGCGGATTTCCTATAATTCAAATGCCTAATGGGTTTACACTAGGTGCAACTACCTACATAGATAATGTTAGAATAAGTGGTATGGTTGGCCTTGATCAAAGCACTGGTAACTCAAATGCATTGAGTATGTCATTTACTGTGATTGAACCATATAGTATGGGAAAGTTTTGGGAAACATTACAAACAGCCGCACTAATGGCCGGACACCAAAACTATAATCTTGCACCTTATATGTTTGCAATCAAATTTAAAGGGCACCTTAGCCACGAAGCCCCAGGTGTAACAATTCCAAACACCGATAGGTATATGCATATTAAGATAAGAAATATCACTATGCGTGTGACTAAGAAAGGTGCAGAATATGATATTGAGGCCTTTCCTTGGAGCGAAGGCGGCTTTAGCAAAACTTTCTCAGAAATTAAAACTGACAGTGCTATTAGTTGTAACAAAGGCGGTCCTTATAAAGTTAAAGATGTATTAAAGTTTGCTGAAAAAAGTCTAAAAGAAACTATTAATAAAAAATTAAAAGACGACAAGGATCGTAAAAAAATAGTTACTTATGCACACGAAATTGAAATTTGTTTCCCACCTCCTCCTTATACAGATAATAGCGATGGAAATTTAATTGGTGAAGCAGATCTTGGCTTAAGCCAGTACAATAGAGCAGATAATCAATTTGCCAAAGAAAATGCAACCTATGATGCAGCCACTGGCATTTTTAAAAGAGGCGAGCTACAAATTGATACAAAAAATGGCGACTACAAATTTGCACAAGGATCAAGCGTTCAAGATATTATTAACCAAGTTATTTTATCCAGTGACTATGCTAGACGAGCACTAGAAAATCCTGGCAATACCGTTGACTGGTGGAGAATAGAAACGCACTTTCACAATATCTCTGGTACCGAAGATCCTAAGACCGGAGAAAAAGCTAAAAAAGTTATTTTTAGAATAGTTCCATACAAAGTTGATGCCGCAATGTTCTTCCCGCCAAACACTACTACTGCACCACCTGCTGTGGTCAGAGAGTATGAATGGTTATATACCGGCAAGAATCACGATATATTAGATTGGAATATCGAATATAACGCAGGATTCTATAGATCATTTAATGCTGATGGAGGAGCCAACTCTGACGATAAAAACATAGCATCTCGTTCTAGTAACGCTGCCCCATCCAGATCAGGTGGGTCCACACCAGAACCAGAACCAGACGGTATACCTGGACCAGAAACTACAAAAAGAGATAAACCAGAATCTAAAACTACTAAATCTGGCGGCGCCAGTTTTGACGATGCATCGACTAGAGCGGCAAGGCAATTTCACGATATCATTACTAATGGTACCGATATGATGCATCTTGAACTGCTTATTTTAGGAGATCCTTATTATATTGGTGATAGCGGATTTGGTAATTTTACCATTCCGGGTTCTGGCCCTGAAAATGTTGAAGGTAGTTTAAACTGGCAAGAAGGAATGGTCTATATCAAAGCTAGATTTAGAATGCCAGAGGATGCTAATACAGAAACTGGAATGTATGATTTTGTAAATCCAGGAAAGCCTGTAAGAGAGTTCAGCGGTTACTTTAAAGTACAAAACGTTGAAAGTACATTTAGTCGAGGAAAGTTTACTCAAAGACTGGGACTAATTAAGAAAGTCGGTATTGTTGACCCAGGTCCAGGTAGATTCCCTCCAAAAGAACCAAATCCAGAAGATCCTGGAATTTATTATCCATAATAGAGTTTATATGCCAACAGAATTTAGAGCAGGTGCTAATACAAATACCCCAGACGCTGGTCCCTTTTTAGCCAAGGTAGTAAGCCATTTAGATCCTGCATTTATGGGGTCGTTAGAAGTTCAATTATTACACGAGTCTGGCAACGATGAAGACAGAGAAGGTCAATTAAGAATTGTAAAATACTTAAATCCTTTTTACGGTACAACTAGTATCGAACACGTTTCAGAAGATCCCGACAACTACGATAACTCTCAAAAAGCCTACGGAATGTGGTTTGTGCCACCAGACATTGGAACTATTGTAGTTTGCATTTTTGTCGGCGGAGACACTAGAAAAGGATTTTGGATTGGATGTGTACAAGACGAAGATATGAATTTCTCTCTTCCGGGATATGCTGCTACACAATATGTTACCGCTGATAGTCGTAAAACTGATTCAGAAAAAACAAGAGTTCCGGTTGGAGAATATAATAAAATTATTCATCCTACTGTACAAAGTGACAACACTAAAAAGAATAAACCAGAACATCCGTTAGCTAAAAAATTAGAAGATCAAGGATTGTTAAAAGATGACGTTAGAGGTATTACAACTTCAAGCGGTCGTCGAGAAGTGCCATCTATGGTATTTGGAATATCAACTCCTGGTCCAGTTGACAAACAAGGAAAGAAGGGCAAAGTTGGTAAATGGGAACATAAGATACCAAATGCATTTGTAAGTCGATTAGGCGGTTCTAGTTTTGTAATGGACGACGGTGATGACAAATGGGAAAGAAAAACCAAGCCTTCTGACGGCCCACCTGACTATGCGTCTTTGGAAGCCGGCGAAACTGGTCTTAGAGATAGACCGCATAACGAATTAATTAGATTAAGAACTAGAACTGGTCATCAAATCTTAATGCATAACAGCGAAGATTTGATCTACATAGGTAACAGTAGAGGTACTACTTGGATTGAATTATCCAGTGATGGTAAAATTGATATATTTGCTGAAGATAGCATAAGCATAAGAACAAAGCAAGATTTTAATTTTTATTGCGAAAGAGATTTTAATTTAGAAGTTGGAAGAAATTTTAATACAAAAGTACACGGAGAAATGCATACTCACGTGCTCAAAGATCAGATACTAATTGTAGATCAAAATCAAAAAATACATATCAAACAAGATGTTGATAAAACCTATGATAAGACTTATAAACACACTGTAAAAGAAAATGTAGATAAAGTTTATCAGAAAAATTTTACGCATACTGTTTTTAATTCTGTTAATGAAAATTTTGCAAGTCAAAGTGGTATTGTAAAAGTAACAACCGGCGGAGCAATGGATGTTGTGCATAACGGGTCAATCAAAATGACCTACAATGGTTCTTATGATCATACAGTAACAGGAGACAGAAAAATAACAACTTCTGGATCTCATCATATTAGTACATCTGGATCTAATTATCTAACAGGAAGTACTAACGAATTTAGCGCCAGCGATCACAAGTTTGCAGGTCAAGTGCAGTCCAATGTTATATTTAAAGCACCAAACTTTGACAGCGGCGGCTCGGGCGGCGCAACTGCGTCTGCAGCCACAAGTGCTTCGGGTGCAGCCTCTGCAAGCGAAGCAGTGCTACCTAAACCTTTAACTACACATTCAGTAGCAGATCTTGCAAAACAAGATTCAAAGAGTATTTCAGTTAGAGAAATGATTATGCGAAGGATGCCTACACACGAACCTTATCCGCATCACGAAAATCTTAATCCTACAAAATACAAGCCTGCAGAATTAGATAGAGACAAAGCAGGAAGGTACGAACAGACCACACAAGATTTAGCAACACCGCCAAGTTTTTATAAAAAGTACACTACAACTACTGATACTTTTGCCAAAGTATCTGGAGCAAGTTAAATAAAGTATGTCTAAATTATATGATAAAATTGTAGTTAAGGGAACTAATCAAGTACAAGTTCCTCCATAAACTAAAACTTATAAGGGTTTTAGTACAGTTTCACCATTGAGTGAAAGTTTTGGATTATATGATTTACAGCTAATCAAACAGGATATTTTAAATCATTTTCACGTTAGATTAGGTGAGCGGTTAGAGCAGCCAGAATTTGGTACAATTATATGGGACATACTGTTTGAACCACTAACTGAAGAAATGAAGCAGGCCATTACTAAAGACGTTGAAACAGTAATTAACTACGACCCAAGAGTTAAAGCAGATCAAATAATAGTAACGGCATACGACAGCGGTATTCAAATAGAATGTACCCTAGTTTACTATCCTTATAACATACAAGAGTCTTTACAATTTAGATTCGATCAGGCCAACGGGCTAATGTATAATTAACTACGCACATAATTTAATACGCTAAATACTGAATAATTGGGAAGGCGTATGTCAACAACTGATAGACAAAATAGATTACTAGTCGCAGAAGACTGGAAAAGAATATATCAAAGTTTCCGAAATGCAGATTTTCAAAGCTATGACTTTGAAAATTTACGCAGAGTAATGGTTAGTTATATTCGTGAAAACTACCCCGAAGATTTTAATGATTATATTGAATCTAGCGAATACCTTGCGCTTATTGACCTAATTGCATTCTTAGGACAAAGCATTGCCTTCCGTATTGATTTAAATGCTAGAGACAATTTTCTTGAACTAGCAGAGCGCAGAGAAAGTGTTTTAAGATTAGCACAATTACTAAGCTATAATGCTAAAAGAAATATTGCTGCTAGCGGCCTCTTAAAATTTACCACAGTATCTACAAGCCAAGCAGTAATTGATAGTAATGGTAGAAACATTTCTGGCCAAACTGTGCAATGGAATGACCCTAGTAATCCAAACTGGTACGATCAATTTATTAAAATTCTTAATGCAGCCTTGCCCGCTAACAGACAATTTGGAAATCCAGACGACAAAAAAGAAGTATACGGAATCTCAACTGAACAGTATCGTTTTCAGTCTAGCAATGTAGATATTCCTTTATACAGCTTTAGTAAATCTGTTGACGGGCGTAACTTGCCTTTTGAAATTGTTTCAACTACCTTTAAAGATCAAAGCTATATCTATGAAGAACCTCCTACATTAGGTAACAGAATGGCTTTCATTTATAGAAATGACGGCAAAGGCAACGGAAGTTCTAATACTGGATTTTTCATTCATTTTAAACAAGGTGTATTAAGTCAAGGTACATTTACCATTGACCAACCAAGTACTAACGAAATAGTTGACATTGACGCTGTTAATATTAATAACGACGATATATGGCTGTATAAGTTAAACTCTGAAGGTTTAGAATCAGAGTATTGGGCTAAAATCCCGGCCCTTGAAGGTAACAATACCATTTATAACAGTTTAAAGAAATCAATTAGGAACATTTACTCTGTAATTACAAGAACAAATGATGCTGTAAGTTTATCTTTTAGTGATGGTACTTTTGGAAATTTACCTAGAGGCACATTTAGAGTTTATTATAGACAAAGTACCGGCATTACATATACTATAAATCCAAGAGATATTAGAAACGTTACAATTGACATACCATATATTAGTAATTTAAATCAGTCTGAGACATTGACAGTAACTTTGTCTTTGGTTAGTTCTGTAGCTAATAGTTCTGAAGCAGAATCAAACGCCAGCATCAAAGCTCGAGCACCGTCAACTTACTATACTCAAAATAGAATGGTCACGGGCGAGGACTATAACATTAGTCCATTGGGTTCTAATCAGCAAGTTATTAAGGTAAAGGCAATTAATAGAACAGCCAGTGGTATCAGCAGATATTTTGATCTAGTTGATCCTACAGGAAAATATAGTAAGACAAATCTGTTTGCCGATGACGGTGCATTATATAAAGAAGAATACACTGATAGTTTTAGATTTAGTTATGTTACTAGAACTGACATCGAAGCTGTAATTTATAATCAAATATTTGAAACACTTCGAAAGAAACAGTTAAGAGATTTTTACTATTCTAAATTTTCTAAGATTGCTCAACAATCTTTAGATGCTGTTTGGTATAATAAAACTACAGACTCTAATCAATCTACAGGATTTATTGGCGCAACTGATCCTATAATTCCTTATAAGACAGGAAGCTATACCAGCACACTTTTAAGATTTGCCACAACTGGCTCATTGATTAGATTTATTGCTCCGGAAAACAAATACTTTGATAGAGCAAATAGCAATAAAATTGAAACAATTCCAGCAGCCGGGATACCCCTCAATGGAGCAACTCAGCTCTGGTGTAAAATTGTAACTATTATTGGAGACGGAACTAACAACGGTACTGGCGAGCTTGACGACGGGTCAGGCCCAATCATCCTTAATGATATAATACCGTCAGGTTCAATCCTTAGTGATATTATCCCTGCATTTAGATCAACAATTGATACAAACACTGTATCAACAATGGTTGATTTGGTATTTGCAAACAAACCGTTTGGTCTAAGATACGATATTGAATCTCGTTCTTGGAAAATTGTTTTCGAAGTTAACCTTAATACATCAGCTAATTTTAGTTTAGGTAAACAGGGTGATAATTCTAATCAACAACTAGACTCTAGCTGGTTGTTGTTGTTTACAACAGATACAGAATTCTACACAGTAACTTCAAGACTACAAAGATATATTTTTGAAAGTGACAAACAAATTAGATTTTTCTTTGATGCTAGTGACAAGATTTACGATACAAAAACAAATACAGTAGTCAAAGACAAAATTAAAATTTTAAACATCAATACTGTTCCTGATGATACTAAACCTTTCACTTATGACCGAGAGTGGGAAATTTTTGAAGAATTTAGAGGACTCGATGGCTACGTTGATACTAAAAAGATCCAAGTTACATTTGCAGATTCTGACGACGACAGCGTAGTCGATGATCCTAGCTTATTTGACGATATTGTAGTTCCTACTGATGCCGCTAATAAGTTTATTGTACAAGAATTATATACAATTCAAACTGGACAAGAAGACTATAGACTAATTGATAATTCTAATAACACCGTTATTGTTTTACAAACACAACCAATTAGTGGAATTGAAGGACAGTACTATTACTTTATAGACACTAATGTTGTCAAACAATATTCTGCAAACACCGGTTTTGTTGTTAGTTTAAAATATAAAGTATTTCAAGGACGTAACAACATTAAATTCCAATATATTCATAACGCTGATTATGAATCAAGAATTGATCCAGGTTTGACAAATATTATCGATTTGTATGTTCTTACTAAGGATTATGATAAAGTATTTAGAGAATGGTTAACAGAGTCAATAGACATTGAACCAAATCCTCCAAGTTCAGATGCTCTCTATACTTTATTAGCAGGCGACCTAAACAAAATTAAATCAATCAGTGACGAAATTATCTATCATCCTGTTAGATATAAAGTACTGTTTGGCCCTAAGGCAAGCTCAGACGTACAAGCTACATTTAAGGTAGTAAAAAATCCAGAGTCAGTTATCAGTGATAACGACATTAAATCAAAAGTTTTAGCCGCAATCAACGAGTTCTTTGCGTTAGAAAATTGGGACTTTGGGGGAGACTTTTACTTTACAGAATTGTCAACATACGTTACCAACAGACTAACTCCAAATTTAGTTAACTTTATTATTGTTCCAAAACAATCAGATCTTACCTTTGGTAGCTTATTTGAAATTAGATCAGAAAAAGATCAGATTTTCATTAACGGTGCTACAGTCAACGATATAGAAATAATATCAGCTATTACTGCTAGTCGAATTAAGAGTAGCGGACAAATTACTGCACAATCAACTAGACTAAATCAACAAACAATAATCAGCTCAGGAAATAATTGATGTCTACAGAAAACGATCCACAATCACCATTGTCTAATACCAGCAATAGAAAGACTAATACTTTATTGCCTAGATACTATCGTACAGATAGTAATAAAAAGTTTTTATCTGCTACATTAGATCAATTAGTTGCGCCCGGCGCCGTTAAGAAATTAACAGGATTTATTGGCCGTCAAAATGCCAAGGCAGTAAAGTCTAACGACGTATATGTATTTGCAACTGATAATAATAGACAAAATTATCAATTAGAGCCAGCGGCTGTTGTTGAAGACTTTTTAGGTAATGTTACTTTTTATAAAGATTATATTGATCATTTAGGACATATTGATGTAAATGGCGGTATAACAGCAAACCACGAGCGACTAAACAAACAAGAGTTTTACAGCTGGAATCCTCATATTTGTTGGGATAAGTTTACAAATTTTCAGCAGTACTATTGGTTGCCATACGGACCAGATCCAATTACTCTTCTAGGTCAACAGCGAGAAATTCAAAGTACATATACTGTTACTATCAGTGACGAAGGCGACAATTGGGCTTTTGTAATGTCACCAGACGGCCTTACTAGAAATCCAGTCCTTACTTTATATAAAGGCCAAACATATATTTTTGAAATCGATTCTCCAGGAAATCCCTTTACTATTAAAACTACAAGAGTTGCTGGACAGTTAGACAAATATTTAGACGGAGTATCTGCATCTTCTGTAACCAAAGGAACTATTACATTTACTGTAGGACAAAATGCTCCTGATACTTTATTTTATGTTAGCGAAGTAGACGCAAACACTGGCGGCCAATTTTTAATTAGAGACATTGACGAAAATGCATTTTTAGATATTAATGCAGATCTATTAGGTAAAAAAACATATACGTTACCTAACGGAATCAGTCTTACAAATGGAATGAAAGTAAAGTTTGAAGGACAAGTTACACCAGAACAGTATTCAGAAGGTTACTGGTTTATTGAAGGTGTAGGTAGTGCTATTAAACTAATTAAAGAATCTGATTTAGAAATCATCAGCGGATATAGTCAAGAAAAAGCCTTGTTATTCGATGATGATCCGTTTGATAGAGAACCATTTAGTACATTAACTGCTTTTCCTAAAGAAAAAGATTACATTGTTATCAATAGATCTAGTCCAGACAGAAATCAATGGAGTAGATATAACAGATGGTACCATCAAGATGCAATTAAGGCAGTTGCTGAAATTAACGGGACAATACCAGAGTACGATCAAACTCAACGAGCTAATAGACCAATTATAGAATTTGAGTCTGGATTGAAATTATTTAATTTTGGGCATATATCAAAAGCTAACGTCGATCTTGTTGATAATTTTACCACTGACGTGTTTTCTACCATTGAAGGTAGTTTAGGTTACAACATAGATGGTATTAATATTGCTAACGGAATGAGAATTTTATTTACGGCAGACACTGATCGATTTGTTAAGAATAAAATTTTTAAAGTTAATTTTGTCACTGTAACTAATCCTGGTCGACAAATAGAATTTAATGCAGTTACTGGTATTAATTTAGAAACTGATATAATTACCTGTTCAACTCCTCACGGATTAACAACTGGAAACCAAGTTACTTATTTGACAAATGGTAATACTGCTATTGGCGGTTTAGTTAATAGAAAGTTTTATTATGTTTCTGTAATTAATAATACACAGATAAGATTATTCACTGACAAGACTTTAATAAACAAAGTTGATTTCTTAGTTTTAGGAAATGGAGTTCATAAGTTTGAAACATTTACCGGACTAAGTCGTCAAATTAATCTAGTAGAAGAACCTGACGGTGAGCCATTAGAAAACGAAACGGTATTGATAAAGTACGGAAGATTAAATCAAGGTAGAATGTATTGGTTCAACGGTTCAGATTGGAAACAAGGACAACATAAAGAACAAGTTAATCAACCTCCTCTGTTTGATATTTTTGATAATAATGGTGTAAGTTACGGCGATATTAATGTATATGATGGATCTAATTTTACTGGAAACAAAGTATTTTCTTATAAGGTTGGAACTGGAACTAACGACCCGGTATTAAACTTTCCATTGACTTACAAGAACATTAGTAACAGTGGAGATATTGTTTTTGAATTTAATTTATTAAATGACTCCTTTAATTATAAAGAAATTATTACTGTGTTATCTAAAAACACAGACATTGGATTTGTAAAATTAATCAAAGACAGAACAAACTTTACATATGAAAACGGTTGGTTAAAATCAGAACTGACTAATAGTCAAGGAATAGTAAGAACTTTTAAAGAGTCTAATCTTACAAATAATTTTCCTATAGATGTTTTTGATTTTAAAGATCAACTAGAAGACCTTGATGTTAAAGTATATGTCAATGGCCTAAGAAAAAATAGAAATGAATATAGTATTCAAGATGCAACTTTATACAAAGTGATAAGATTGAATAAAGATGTTTCATTGACTGATGTTGTTACTTTAAAATGTTATGCTAAACAACATAAGAATACCAATGGTTATTATGAAATACCGCTTAGTTTACAAAACAACCCGTTAAATGAAAATGTTAGTGAATTTACTTTGGGTCAAGTTATTGATCACGTAGATTCTATTGTTGAAAATTTAACTGCATTTTCAGGAGTATTTCCTGGAGATAATAATTTAAGAGACCTTGGACGTATTAGTGCGTACGGCACAAGATTTGTGCAACATAGTGGTCCAATGAATTTATCTTTATATCATTTTGGATCTCAAACAGCTAATGTGTTAAAAGGTCTAAATCAGGCAAGATTAGACTACGGAAAATTTAAGAGAGCATTTATAACTTTTGCTAGCGAATCCGGTATCGATACCGATCCACGACAGCACGTTGATTTTATTTTACAGAATTTATCTAAAGATAAAACTAAAACTCAACCTTACTACCTAAGCGATATGTTTGCATATACTGGGTCAAAAAGATTAGAGTTTACAGTTATAGATGGTAGGATTAAAACATATCCATTAAGTAAAGTTTTTAGTTTAAATGAATTAAGCAATAAAGCAGTTTACATTTATCTAAATGAAGTGCAGTTAGTTCACGGCAGAGATTATTATTTTGGTGAAGAAAATTTCTTTACACTAACTGTTGATCTTGCTGAAAATGATATTATTGAAGTATTTGAATACGATTCAACTGACGGTGCGTTCTGTCCTGCTACTCCTTCAAAGTTAGGTTTATATCCTACATTTGAACCTCAAATTTATGTAGACGACTCCTATCTAACTCCTACAAAAGTAATTCAAGGACACGACGGCAGTATCACTATAGCATTTGACGATTACAGAGACGAATTAATTTTAGAATTAGAAAAAAGAATTTTTAATAACATTAAAGTAAAGTACGATTCAACTATTTTTGACATTTGGAAATTTATTCCCGGTTATAGCAGACAGACAAATTATTCTAAATCTGAATTTGATAGAGTACTAAGTCAATTCTTCTTTGACTGGACATTAAATATTCCTCAAGATTATACAAAACAAGACAATGCACTTTGGAATAGAACAAATGCATTTACTTGGAATTATAGAGATGGAAGTTTACCAAACGGACAGTCTTCTCCGGCGTTTTGGAGAGGAGTATACAGATATACTCTAGATACTGATAGGCCACATACTCATCCTTGGGAAATTTTAGGATTTAGTATTAAACCAAAGTGGTGGGATGAAGTATACGGACCTGCACCTTATACCAAGAACAATAATGTACTTTGGACCGATTTACAAAACGGATTTATTCGCGAACCAGGAAAACCTCTAGTTAAAAAAGATTCGTTTGTCAAAGATATTTTATCAACTAGCCGTCCTGTTGACGAATCTGGTAATTTACTTGATCCCTATAACGCTGAACAAATTGTAGGATTCATCAATCCTACCCCAGAAGGTTTTTACACATTTGGCGACTCAGGCCCAGTAGAAAATGCCTGGAGAAGAAGCAGTTACTATGCATTTGCACTATTGCATACTGCTCTTCTTTTAGAACCTAATCAGACTTTAGGATCTGGTTTAGACAGAAGTAGAATCAAAAGAAATCTAACAGGACAACTAGTTTATACCGAAACTGAAAAGCGTATTAGATTAAAAGATATTGCGATTCCGTCGACTGCACTTAGTCAAAACAGAATCTTAACTTCTGGTCTAATTAATTACGTAATTGATTATATTACTAGTGATACAACGCTAATGGTTAGCCAATATCAAAATGATTTGCTATCATTGACAAATAAAATTGGTTCTAAACTTGGCGGATTTACTTCTAAAGAAAAGTTTAGATTAGTACTCGACAGTAAGAGCATTTCTAGTTCTGGAGGTGTTTTTGTACCTGAAGAAAATTATAAAATTGTTTCAAACACTTCGTCGCCTATAAAGAAAGTTGTTTATAGCGGCGTAGTTATTACCAAATATGCCGATGGTTACGAAGTAAGAGGTTATAGTGTAGACCAACCTTACTTTACTTATTATCCTTATGCACTATCTGATAGAACTATTAATGTTGGTGGAATCTCAGAAAGTTATGTAACTTGGGATACTGAAAAATATTATGCCGCAGGAAAAATAGTATTTTACGGAAATCAATATTATCGAGTAAAAGTATCTCATAAAACAGAAACTAATTTCCAAGAAGATTACTATGTACGTCTACCATCATTGCCAATGATTGGCGGCCGTGATGCAGAACTAAGAAAGTATTTTAATACTAACATTGAGTTAAGAATTAGTTACGGAACAAAGTTTTCAACTATTCAACAAATGGTTGACTTTTTACAAGGCTATGGTGCTTACTTAGAAAAGCAAGGATTTATCTTTGATGAGTATAACACATCTCTCAAGAATATTAACAACTGGGAAACAGCAGTTAAAGAATTTTTATTCTGGACTACACAGAACTGGAGTGACGGCGCAGTATTAAGTTTAAGCCCGGCTGCTAATAATTTAATGTTACGTTCAGAATTTTCTGTAGTAGCAGATGTAACAGATAATTTCTTAGAGTACAAAATATTCAGAGTTGATGGACAAAAATTAGACAACAACAATATAGATGTCTTTAGAGAAAATAACGATTTTATCTTAACTCCAACAAATACTAATCACGGTATCTACGGTGCTAGTTTATATCTAATCCAGAAAGAACACGTATTATTATTAGATAACGAAACTTTGTTCAATGATGTAATCTATGATCAAGAACCAGGATATAGACAAGAAAGAATTAAAGTCATTGGATATCTAAGTACAAACTGGAATGGTGGTTATACTATACCTGGATTTGTATATGATCAAGCATCGGTGTCTTTATGGGAACCCTGGACTGACTATAACTTAGGGGACATCGTTAAGTATAAAGAGTTTTACTATTCTGCTAGTAAATTTTTACCAGGTAGCGAAACCTTTGTAGACAGTGATTGGATCTTATTAGAAGAAAAACCAGAGGCAAGATTACTGCCAAACTGGGAATATAAGACAATGCAGTTTACTGATTTTTACAGCCTAGATAGCGACAACTTTGATGTAGGTCAGCAAAAAATGGCACAACATCTTATTGGTTATCAAAAGCGTCAGTATCTTGAAAACATTATTCAAGACGATGTAAGCCAATACAAGTTCTATCAGGGTATGATTATTGAAAAAGGAACTCAGAATGTTTTCAACAAATTGTTTGACGTTCTTAGCGCCGATGATCAAGAAAGTCTAACGTTTAATGAAGAATGGGCTATTAGGGTAGGAAACTACGGAGCTAGCGATTCATTTAATGAGATTGAATTTAAGTTAGATGAAAATAAATTTAAACTAAATCCTCAACCATTTGAGTTAGTATCTACTATTGATCCTACTGTAGTAGACTTTGTTTACAGACAAGTGCCGTCAGATATCTATATTAAACCTGTTGGTTATAATAATAATCCTTGGTCTTCTGAAGGCAGCATTAACTTTTTAAGAACCCCAGGATTTGTTCGCTATGACGAAGTAGCAGTTAATATTGATTCTATTGATCAATTAGTTAATTACAACATAGATGATTTTAACGAAGGAGATTATATCTGGTGTGCGTTTGAAGGCAGAGATTGGAATATCTATAGATTAACAAAGACAGAAGTAAAAATAGAAAATTTACAGTACACAAATAACACATTGTTTATTACCACTGATCGAATTACCGATCTTAAGGTAAATGATGTTATTGGTCTTTCAAACGTTGACTCGGTTAAAGGATTTTACAAAATAAAAAGTGTTTCTTTAAGAAACATTCAAGTTGATGCTACTATTGCCAATTGGCAAGAACCATTTGTTAGTACCGATGAACTAGTTTTATTTTTAACGAAGCCAATAAGGACTTCTGTTGTTGATGAAATTAATCAAGTCTTACCTAGTAGACTAAAACCCGGCGAACAAGTTTGGGTTGACGATAACGGTGCAGGCTCTTATGCAGTTTATACTAACAATAAAGTTTTTACTACTACTAATTTGACAGACGTCGCTCAAGCCAATAACAGAAAATTTGGTAAAAAGGTCGCTATGGCTCCATCGGGTCAAATTGCATTAGTACAAAATGATCTATCAGATAGAATCACAGTCTATGCTAAAGATCCAGGAATTGCGCCTTGGCAGTTTATAAGTTTTATTGACCCAAGCACTACAGCATCTAGTACGTCTAATTTAAATTTTGGCAAAGATATTGTATTCTCGAGTGACGGACAATGGTTAGCTATTACTGCTCCAACTGCTACAAACGTACAGGGTAGCGGAATTGCCCGCCAGGGTTATGTTGGTCTTTATGCTAGAACATCTAGAAATAGCTTTGATTTGTTTAAGGTAATCCCAAGTCAAGATCCGGCAGTTGACGAATACTTTGGCGCAAAAGTAGCATTTGCTAAAACAGGAAATAATTATATTCTTTCTGTATCAGCAACCGGTCATAACAGCGGACAAGGTCGTGTTTATTTTTACAGATACAGTAACGGAGACTGGAATAATTTTGCTACACCTCTTAGCCCCTCAATTGCAGGAGACGAGTTTGGTAAAACATTAGATTTTAATGCAGACGGTAGTTTCTTTGTAGTTTCAGCGCCAGGACATAATAACAATGCTGGTAGAATTTATCTTTATAAACTTTTAGCAAATCAGTATGTGCTTCATAAAACTATAGATTCTTCTACTATATTCAGCGACACAACAAATGCTGTCAGTCAAGAAGACAGATTTGGAGAGTCAGTGGCATTGTCTAAAATATCAGATTATCTAGCAGTTGGTGCGCCGTTGTCAGATAAAGGCAACACTAATGTTGGTAGAGTTTATATCTTTAAGGGATCAAATTTTGATCTAAATCAAGTTATCTACAGTCAGAAAAATGAGAAGAATGAAAGATTTGGTCTTACTGTACTGTTTATTGCAGGTACAAGATCATTAGTTATATTCTCTGCGGCTGGCGACATTGAAAAGCGTATTCTATTTGATACAACTACACCTACTACATTTGATAATAATGCTCTAAACTTTGTTGACAAATTTGTTGATACAGGAAGGGTAGACATTTATGATAGAATTAACGACAAATTTATCTATGCAGAAAGTTTAGATGCTGACTTAAACAATGATGAATTTGATCTATACGGACACTCTATTGCAGCCGCTAATAACTTAATCCTTATCGGTGCACCTAATGATTCTAGAGACTCTTATACTAAACAAGGTAAAGTTTATTCTTATGCTAGACCCGTAGGCGTAACATCCTGGAGTGTACTAAGACAGCAAATAACAAAACCAAATGTTAATCGAATTAAGAAAGCATTTATCTATAATAGAATAGAATCTCAAATTGCCTCTTATATTGATGTAGTTGATCCAACACAAGGTAAAATACCTGGACCTGCTGATCAAGAAATAAGTTATAAGACTTTCTTTGACCCAGCAATTTATTCTGTTGGAACTTCTGATGTAAATGTTGATGACGGATTGAATTGGACTAAAGACCGTGTTGGAGCCTTATGGTGGGATCTAACCAGAGCTAAGTTTATAGATAATCAAGCAGGAGAAGTTGTTTACCGTTCTACTAATTGGAACAGGCTGTACGAAACTGCCAGTATTGATATCTACGAATGGGTTGAATCTAAATATCTACCTTCTCGATGGAATGCTATTGCGGCTTCAGACGAAGGAGAAGCACTAGGTGTTACTGGCCAGACAAAATATGGCGATAGTGTTTACAGTGTTAAAAAGAAATACGATCCTGTATCTAAAACTTTTAGCAATACATATTACTACTGGGTTAAGAATCCAACTGTAGTTCCAAATGTGATTGGTAGGTCATTGTCTGCATTTAGTGTGTCTAGACTTATTTCAGATCCCGTTGCAGAAAATTATACTTGTCTTGCATTAACTGGTCCTAATAGTTTTAGTCTTGTTAATGCAGGAAGCATTATTGAAGATACAAAATATAATCTATCAGTACAATACTGGATGCAAGAAATTAAGAAAACTGATGTTAATTCTCACAGCCAGTGGAAGATTGTTAGCGAACATCCTAATACAATTATACCAGTTGAAATTGAAAGAAAATGGATACACAGTCTTATCGGTAAAGACGAAACTGAAAGATTAGTTCCAGATTTAAATTTACCATTTAAACAAAGATATGGAATTAATTATAGACCAAGACAAAGTATGTTTGTCAATCGTGTTGAAGCTTTAAAACAATTTATTGAAAGAACTAATAAAGTTTTATTAACAAAACTAATTGCGGACGACTACGATTTATCAGATTTAGAATCTTATAACAAACCCCCTTCCTCTAAGTCAGGTATATGGGACGTTCAAATCGACACAGACGCTGAACTTAGATTTGTAGGCACTGCTACAGTTAAGCAAGCAGTGTTAGAACCAGTAATAGAAAATGGAAGGATAGTAAATGTTTTAATTCTTGAAGCAGGACGAGGATATGTATATGCTCCCATAATTCAAATATCTAGCTTAACTGGTAAAGGAGCTGTGTTAAGAACAGTAATCAATGAGATTGGCCAAGTAACAGAAATTATTATCAGTAACAAAGGTGAAGGATACTTGTCTGATACTAGCTTATTTGTTCGTCCGTTCACAGTGCTAGTATTAAGTGATTCTAATACACTTGATAAGTGGAGCACATACTATTGGGAATCAGAAAATCTAACATGGTCTAGAGTAAAAGGACAATCTTACGATGTAAAAAATTACTGGAAATATGTTGACTGGTATGCATCTGGATATAGTCAGTTTAGTAAAATAGATCACATTGTTGACAACACATATGAACTTGCATTGCTCGAATCGTCAATTGGATCAATTGTAAAAGTTTCGAATGTGGGCTCAGGTGGCTGGTTGCTATTAGAAAAGTATAATGATGTCTTTACTATTGATTATACAGAAAATTATAAGGTAGTTGGTCGTCAGAACGGAACTATTCAGTTCCTTGATAATTTGTATAATTTTGGCGGAATTGGATACGACACTTCCTTATTTGACTCGAGCCAGTACGATAATCTTGCTGAAACAGAATTGCGAATTATTATCGATACTATTAAGAATAAATTGTTTGTAGATGAACTTAGAGTTGAGTATCTACGACTATTCTTTGCAAGTATTAGGTATGCACTAAAAGAACAAACATTTATTGATTGGGCATTTAAAACAAGTTTTGTTAAAGCTACTCATAATGTAGGTTCGTTGAAAAAGAAGGTTAACTATAACAATGATAATTTAGAAAACTTTGAAGATTACGTAAGAGAAGTAAAGCCTTATAAGACACAAATTAGAGAATTTGTTAGCTCCTACACATCACTTGAAACAGCTTCTACGTCAGTAACTGATTTTGATATTTTACCAGTTATTAACGAAAGAAAAATTATTGAGCCAATAGAAACAAAAGTCAACAACGGTATAATTGAATTTAACTATCCAGAAATGCTTCAGTATCCTTGGAAGCACTGGTACGATAATGTTGGTTTTAAAGTTGTAGATATTAAGTTGGTAGATGGCGGATCGGGGTATATTACTAATCCCCAAGTAAAGATAGAAGGCGGCTTTGGATCCGGTGCTACTGCTAAGGCATATGTGGCCAACGGAAAAGTTAACAGAATTCAGTTGATTACATCTGGTAAAGGATATCTAAAAGCACCATTGATTACTATTGAGGGAGGAAAAATTCCAGAGGGTCGTCAAGCAACTGCATCTCTAATTATTGAAAGTGAGGTAGTAAGGTCAAATAAGATTACTATTGCATTTGATAGAATTACAAGAAATTACTATATTACAGAAATTGACGAAACAGAAACTTTTGTAGGTACTGGCTCTAAACTTCAGTTTAGCCTAAAGTGGAGCCCAGAAACTAAAATTGGTACAAGCCAGGTAAAAGTTAACGGAGTTGATGTACTTAGAGACGAATACAGTTTAAGTACAAAAGTTTCTACAGATAAAGGATTTACCAGCTATTCTGGAATATTAACTTTAGAAACTGCTCCCGACCAAGGTGCTGTAATTGAAATTACATATAGAAAGAATTTCGTACATTTATCAGCAACTGATAGAATTAATTTCTACTATAACCCACAGTCTGGTCAATTTGGTAAAGACTTAAGTCAGTTAATAACAGGCATTGACTACGGCGGAGTAAGTGTAACTGGTTTAGGATTTAACATCAGCGGCGGCTGGGATAGCTTACCTTGGTTTACTGACAACTGGGACGGCTTTGATGCAACATTTGATGATTATATTGTAGTTGCAGGAGCAGGTACATACGAATATACTTTACCGTATGTGCCGGCAGCAAATGAAAAAATTAACGTGTATGTTAATGGAGTAAGAATTGATGATCCATATTACAGTGACTATGACGGTGTAACTGTTCAACCTAATGGAAGAAAAATTCCACCTGTTGGAACGGTAATGGATACTATTGTTGGTGACGGTCTAAATGATACTTTTGTTATTCCTGATGAAAATCTCACTATTAATAACGGTGATAGAGTTATTTTTAGAAGAGAATCAAGCGATGGAAGTTTTGACCCCCTACCAAACGAATTTGACACTCAACTATCTGGAGGAAACTTAGCATACTCGACTGCTACAGGTCTTGCACCGGACGATATTATTTTAGATGGTGACGGACTAGTTACACCTACAACCAGTGCGGCACCTGAAGAAATAGTTCCAGGACAAGTAAATGATGCAGTAGCTATTAAAGTTTATCAGCTACCTACATCTGCATCAAGTAAAATGTCTTTTATAAATTATGTAGCAGATGGTATTACCAATGAATTTAATCTTAATACTATTCCTGCAAACACTGCATCTGTATTTGTAAAGGTTGGAAATAACTTATTGAAATCAGACGACTATGTAGTGGATTGGAGAAATCAAAAGATTATTTTATCAGTAACTCCTGCATCTAAAGAAATAGTTTCAGTGATTATATTTGGCGTAGCAAGTCAATCGTTGCTGGATGCAAATTATTTTATTTCTGATGGTGAAACTTTAGAGTACGTAACAGACGCACCTTACTTGTTTACAGGTATGGGATCAATAGTTCTAGTAGACGGAATGCCAGTAGATTACGAATTATTTAGAACTAACGAAGGCTACTCATCACCAGAAAAAACTGGTATTAGATTTGGTTCAGTATTGCCCGCAGGTACACTAATCACATATATGCTAACCGGGGACAATAATCAATCTGCTTCAATTATTAAAAGAGATCAAATTATTCCAGACGGAATTGCAAATACATTCAATCTGCCTAACGTTGTCGGAGATACTAAACCGTTATCGAATAATGTATTGGTACTAGTAAACGAAAATGTTCTAGCTCCCTCAGAAACTGAATATTTTGTTTTATCAGATAATAATCTCAGTTATAGATTATTAAGTTATAAATCTCAACCATTTATTGCAGATCCTATTGATTATCAAGTTTACCTTGATGGTGAGCTATTAAACTACGGATCAGATTATGTGTTTGATGTATCTGTTATGAGTGTTGAAATTAAAGAACGCATTTACAATGAAGGTTCTACATTAGCAGTGGTTAATTTAAGCAACTCTGATTACAATTTAATTAACAATCAAATTGTTTTTACTAGCGTGCCTGCAGATACTGACGAAATTGAAATTATCAGTTTCTACAAACACGATGTTAGAGAAATCTTAAGGACTAATGAGTCTACAAGTCAAACTGGATCTTTAGTCTTTGGCTCCTATGATTACTACAAATATAAAAATCTTGTGGGAGGACAATTTGATTTAGAAAGAATGGTAGCATTTGACGACTATGTTTTAGTAATTAAGAATGGAAAAATTCTTACACATAGCGTCGACTATGCATTACAAAGTAATTTAAAAACAATCAAACTCAAAGAAAATATTATTACTAGTGATATTATTGATGTAGTTTGCTTTACTGATCAAGCAGTTAACCATAGTTACGGTTATATGATCTTTAAAGATATGCTTAATCGTTATCATTATAAGAGAATTTCCAAAGCAAAGTCTACTAAACTTGCTAAAGATCTAAAACAAGGAGACGCTCAAATTCAAGTTGTAGACGGCTCTGTGTTAACTGATCCAAATCCAAGTTTGAATTTGCCTGGAATTATTGAAATTAACGGTGAAAGAATTGAATTCTTTGTTAAAAATGGTAATGTGCTTTCTCAATTGAGACGAGGAACACTAGGAACAGGAGCTCCTACTTTACATAGAGTAAGGTCTCTAGTTTTAGATATTGGCCCAACAGAAACTATTCCTTATCAGGATAGACACATTGTTGAAACAAGAATTACTACAGCACCTACTTCTACATTTGAATTAAATTATAATCCTGTTAGAGGACAACCTGACAATACTAAACCTAACTTTGATCCATCTGGAGTTAAAAAATGGTTTGAATATTACGGATTAAATTACAGAGAAAATTTTGTTTTAGGTACAACTTATTCTATCAATGATGTGATTGAATATAGCGGTCAGTATTATAAAGCTATTAAACCAACGGCAACTGTTTTACCTACAGATCCAACTTATTGGCAAACTTATACTTTTGGTCTAGCAGTAGGTCAGGGTGTTTGTAACGAAGTAGAGATATTTGCAGGCGGTTACAGAATGAAGAAACAGCCCTATACTGTATTTGATTCATTACAAGGATATCCGTATAGTCCAGAAGGCGATGTAATTCTCAAACCTGAATTTAGTGTGGAATCTAGTTCTAATCAAGTGAACTTCTCAACACCAATTCCGGCAGACACAAAAGTTATTGTAGTTAAGAAAGTTGGTAAGATTTGGAACCCAGAAGGTACTGATTTAACCTATATCGATAACGAAATCGCTAATTTTATTAAGAATACTGAGGCAGTTTTCTCACAATATTTGGTTGATAAATATCAATATGTGTTAGCTACAGACCAAGGAGACACCTTGTTAACTGATGATAACGAACCATTGGAGCTAGATTAAATGTCACGTATTTCAGATCTTGTTAAGATAAGTCAACCTGCTGAAAGCATGGTTATTCCTATCAGCGACGGAGTCTTAACAAAAAGAATCACCGTAGCTGACCTTAAAAACACAATAGTAAATCAAGCTACAGCTACTACGTTAGGATCGATCAAAGTTGGTTCAGGACTATCAATTAGTGACACTGGAGTATTATCAGTTAGACAATTTAGTGGTTATGTGTTGCCTCCAGCAACTACTGAAACATTAGGAGGCGTTCGAGTAGGTAACGGCTTAACAATCAGCGACACTAGTGTATTAAGTGTTAATTACGAAATTCCAGTTTCAACATCTAATAGATTAGGCGGTGTAAAAATAGGTCAAGGCATACAAGTCCAACCTGACGGTACTATTTCAGTAACAACTGCTAATATAGAAGGCGGTCAATTAGGGGATCTTCCTTATCAAGTTTCACCTAATGTAACATCCTTACTACCAGGTAATATTACTACAACTAGAAAATTTTTAGCACAAACAGGAACTGGAACTAGTTCAAGAGCTCCTGTTTGGACAACAATTCTTAATAATTTACCTATTACTTCACGTACTGGTACAGTAGTGAATGTTTCTGTTGCACAAGGGTTCCTACCAGTTGTAGATAGAAACGGATTAACAACAAATATTACAATAATTTAAGGAATTAAAAATGGCAAATAGATATCCATTAGTGCTTAACGGAAGTCAAATTCAAGAATTACAAATTGGTGATTCAATGGCAGGCTCAGCCGAAGGTGCCGACACGTTAAAAGTAAATTTAGTATATAGAGAAGCGGCTGTTCCAGCAACACCTAACACTATTCCGTGTCGAGATGCTAGCGGTGATATCTTTGCTAACGTATTCTCTGGAGTAGCATCTAGTGCTAAATTTGCTGATTTAGCAGAAAAATATATAGCAGATTCAGTGTATGAGCCTGGAACTGTAGTAATTTTTGGCGGTGATGAAGAAATTACAGTTACTACGCAACTAGCAGACACTAGAGTAGCAGGAGTTATTTCTGAATATCCGGCATATATTATGAATAATGAATCGCCGGGGCAACCTGTTGCATTGCGCGGCAAGGTTCCTGTAAAAGTAGTTGGTACTGTAAACAAAGGCGACATTTTAGTCACTTCAGAAGTTCAGGGAGTTGCTATTGTAGCGTCGGGCGAATACCACCCGTCGGCTGTTTTTGCCAAGGCCCTAGCTGAAAAAACCAATGAAGATCTAGGCACCGTAATGGCTGTAATATTATAATATACGCAGTTTAAAAAAATAGGTAAATACTAAAAAGAGAGCACTTATGCAAGGTAAAGACTTAACTGGAATTCATATAGAAGGACATATCAAAATATGGTATCCTGAAACAGGAGAAATCGCTGTCAATAAAAGAAACGCGATTCATTATGAGAACATGAGTATTGCTCTTGCAGAAAGTATAGCTAATGCTGGTCAGGGATTTATATATGAAATGGCGTTTGGTAACGGTGGAACAACTATAGATCCAACTGGAATTATTACCTATTTGACTCCTAACAGCACGGGTACTAATGCAAGTTTATATAACGAAACATATGCTAAAGTAGTTGATGATAGAGCCAGTGTTAACTTAGACCCAATTAGAAATAAAATTGAAACACGTCACGTTACAGGTACAAATTATACTGATGTATTTGTAACCTGTTTGTTAGATTACGGTGAACCAGGTGCGCAAGATGCATTTGATAACACTACAAACAATAACGGAACATATGTGTTTGACGAATTGGGACTAAAGTCCTACAGCCCATCTGGCAACAGTCGTCTACTCACACACGTTATATTCCACCCAGTACAAAAATCTTTAAACAGACTTATTCAAGTTGATTACACAGTTAGAATTCAAAGTCTTACAGGACTAAGTGAGGTTCAATAATGGCGTATCAAATACCTCGCACAGATCAAATTAACTACGGTAGTATTACTGTTAACGATGGCACCGTTAACCAAGAAACAGATCTTGGATTTTCAGGTAGAAACACAACTAACTACGGACAAATCATTGCTGAAAACTTTCTACATTTGCTAGAAAATTTTGCAAAATCTGATCCGCCACCGAGGCCAATCATTGGTCAACTATGGTACGATACTGATAGTAATAATAATCCTTCTCAACCTCAATTAAAAGTTAATATTGATGGCGGCACTGGTCCAACAAGTTGGGCACCTGCCGGAAGTGTTATCAAAAGAAATGTAAGACCTACAACAGCAGTTATTGGCGATATCTGGGTTGACACTTCAAATCAACAATTATATATTTGGTCAGGATCTAACTGGATACTTGTTGGTCCTAGTTTCAGTGAAGGATCACTGTCTGGAACAATAGTTGAGCCAGTTATTGATACTTTAGATATCTCTCATACAGTAATTAAACAAATTATTGGCGGACAAGTTGTCTGTATTATAAGCTCTGATACGTTTATTCCTAAAGTAATCATTGACGGGTTCCCTGAAATTAAACAAGGTATTAATATTTCAGAAAAAGATTTTGATCTAGATGGAACTGTTAACAATAAACTATGGGGCGTAGCAGATAGAGCTAGTAAACTAGTAGTATCCGGACATCCTACTGGTCTAGACGCCAACAATTTTTTACGATCAGATGTTACGAATACAACTAATTTTGGAATAAACATTAGAAATAATGCTGGTCTAACATTAGGCGGAGACTTAAACACAAGATTTTTTAATACTGCTAACGGCGAAACAATTATTAATAATAGAACAGAAGGTTCTAGTATTTTTGTTAGAGTCAACGTAGGCGGAAATAACAATGACACTATTACAGTTACAGGATCTAATGTTGGTATAAACAACACAAATCCTGTTCAAGCATTAGATGTAAATGGTAAAATTAAAGTTAACCAAGGAATCATAGTTACAGATACTACTGATTCTACAAATTTATCTACTGGCAGCGTTACAACTGCTGGAGGCCTAGCTGTTGCAAAAACATTAAGAGTTGGCACTGGTGCTAACATTACAGGTACTATTACTTCTAATTCAATACTACCTTCTAGTAACAACAGTTATGATTTAGGTACCGAAACTGAAAGATTTAGAACAATATATGCTAACACAGTTGGAAACATTGATGGAACAACTGTTTTTAGAGGCGAGTTTACCGGAGCATTTAACGGCTCTGTAACCGGTACAGCTACAAGATTAACCAGTCCTACTGATTTTAGTCTAACTGGAGATGTATCTAGTAATACTATTAGTTTCAATGGTCAGCAAGTTGGCGGTGTAGCCACATTTACAACTACACTTAGTCCTGATGTAATTACACAAAAAGAAGAAGTTTTTAATTCGCTGACCAATGATGAAATATTAGTTAATCGAGTTGGTACAGGATTAAAGAAATTAACCAAGACAACGTTCTTATCCAACGTAGCCACAGTGCCAATTGGATCTTTAGTGCAGTTTGCAGGTACAGTATTACCTAATGGTTATCTGTTATGCGACGGTGCTGAAGTACAAATTAGTCAGTATCCAGAACTTTATGCTGTAATTGGTAATACGTATAAAGGACCAGAACCATACTTAGGAGTAGCAACATTTAGATTACCAGACTTAAGAGGTCGTTTTGCACTAGGTAGAGACAACATGAACAATGGAATTGCAGTTCCATTGTTGCCAGATGGATTAACTTCTGGAACAACTATTGCGGCTAGTGCTGATCGAGTAACAGCTATTACTGCTGATGAGGTCGGGTTGTCTAACGGTTTTGAAGAACGAGAAATTGCAGTTACAAATCTTCCAGAACATACTCATAATTTAACTGGTAATGCTGGTACACAGTTTTATGCACCTTGTGATGATACAGATGGTGCAACTGAAGTCACAGACAGTGACGCAGTTGCTAGAACTGCATCGTTGATGCCAGGCTTTAGTAAGTTCTTAACTACTGCTGGCGATGTGGTTTCAGCACAAACTAATGTACCAATGAATGTAATGAACCCATACTTAACAATTAATTACATAATTTTTACTGGTAGGATTGTATAATGACTTATAAGATTAACAAAACAGACGGTTCACTGTTAGCAGAATTAGTTGATAGTACAATTGATCAGATTAGCACCGATATTACATTAATTGGAAAAAACGTAGCCAGTTATGGTGAATTACTAAACGAAAATTTTGTAAAATTATTAGAAAATTTTGCTAACACTAGTGCTCCAAATAATCCTATTACAGGACAAATTTGGTTTGATACTGCACAAAATAGATTAAAAGTCTACGACGGAAATGGATTTAGAATTGGTAGTGGTCCTATTGTTACAGGTGTTCCTCCTACTAATTTAGTTCAAGGCGATCTATGGATAGATAGTGCAGAAAATCAGTTATATTTTTATGATGGCGCAGATTTGCAATTAGCTGGTCCAGTATATAAAGATAGTCAAGGTCTATCTGGATTTACAGTAGAGTCAATTTATGATTCAAACGGCGCATTAAGAGTACTGGTATATCTATGGGCAGGACAAACATTATTAGGTATTTTTAGTAAGTATCCTTTTGAATTACAACCAAGAGAAGAAATTCCAGGATTCGATGGCGTAATACGTCCAGGGTTTAATGCTGGTAATTTAACAGGAATGAAATTTCACGTAAGAACTACTAGTTCGGATGCACTAGTTGATTCTTTAGGAAATATAAAAACTGCTGACGACTTTATGACTACTACTGGAGATAATAGTGTAGCAGGTACTATTGTAATTCAAGATCCTTTGCCGTTAATCCTTGGAAGTAATCAAAATTTTGAAGTTTCTGCAGATATTACAGGTATGCGAATTTCCAGTAACAATTCTGGACAAGACTTTGCTATAAGATCTAAGAACATTTCTGGAACTAAGGACGCAGTTATAGTAAAATCTACAAACGAAAGAGTGGGTATTTTTAACAGTAATCCGCAATATACATTGGATGTAAGCGGTAGTATTAGAGCATCTGCACAGTTAAAGTTGCCTGAATATTCTACTTCACAACGTGATGCAAAAACTTCACAAAACGGTGAAATAATTTACAATATTACAACAAATAAAGTGCAAGCATACGCTAACGGAGCGTGGGTTGATCTGCATTAACCAGCAGACTTCTAAATGAATTTTTAAACTAAATATAATAAGTTAAGGGGTAGATTAAATGCCATATAGTATTGATAGATATAATGGTACAACACTAACAGTAGTAGAGGATGGGACTATAGATAGTACCCTTGATATCAAGCTCATTGGTAAAAACTACGCTGGTTATGGTGAAGTTCAGAACGAAAACTTTCTTCATTTGCTAGAAAATTTCTCTAGCACTTCTGCACCACCAAGACCTATAAGCGGACAAATTTGGTTTGATGCAGGGTCAAACAAATTAAAATTTTACGATGGATTAAAATTTAGAACTACTGGAGGCGCCGAAGTAAGCACTTCTGCACCCTCTGGTTTAACAGTTGGCGATTTTTGGTTTAACCCAACAACTAAACAGCTTTCTGCTTGGGATGGTACTGAATTTGTACTAATTGGTCCTCAGTCAGCTCCCGGCCTTGGGTTAACACAAATGAGATCAGAGACTCTGCTAGATACTATCGGAGCTCAACACGCAGTTATCAAAGCCTATGTAGATGACGCAGTAATTTTTATGATTTCTGCAGACGAATTTACAATTGACAGCGGAGTTAATCCTATTTTAGGATTCTCAGAAGTTAAGAAAGGTGTAACATTAATAAACACTGGTTCAAACGGTGTAACAAGTTCAACTCACAGATTGTGGGGAACAGCCAGTAACGCTTTAAAAACTAATCAGCTTGAAGTTGATGGAAACTTTAGAATAGCTACAGTGGCAGCAACAGCATTAACAGTGGCAGCTCGTGACGGTGCAGGCGACATTTTTGCTAACGTATTCCAAGGCGTAGCAAGTTCTGCAAAATACGCTGACTTGGCAGAAAAATATCTTGCAGATGCAGAATATGAAGTTGGAACAGTTTTAGTAATTGGTGGAGAAAAAGAAGTAACAGCTAGTTCTTGGGGTAAAAGAGCAGTGGGTGTTGTTTCTGCTAATCCAGCATATTTAATGAATAAAGATTTAGAAGGCGGCACAGCCGTAGCTCTAAAAGGTCGAGTTCCAGTAAAAGTAGTTGGATCTGTTAGAAAGGGCGATTGTTTAATTGCAGCTAATAATGGTTGTGCATCTGCTGCGGTACATCATTCATCAGAAGTTTTTGCTATTGCATTAGAAGATAGTAGTAATACAGATGTAAAATTAATAGAAGCAGTTATTCTTTAAGGATTCAAAATGGCAGCAGGCGTCGGACAACTAATTCAAAATACAGACTATAACTCTATTAGAGCTGTAGTAGATTCTGTGTTTGGTAGAAATTCAAATGGCTACGGACAATCATTACAATCATCTGATGTAACTGTTGGATCTGTAATCACAGCAAGCCAATGGCTTAACTTAAGAACAGACATGGTCAAAGCACGCCAGCATCAAATTGGATCTTCAGTTGGCACAACATCAGCAACAGATGGTAGAAATTTGCTAGTTCCTACTAGCGGTGCTGTAATTACTGAATCTTTAAGATCTCAATTTGCTAATTTTGCTTCTGTTTTACAGTCTAATCGTTATGCTATTGACAGTGACGGCGTTGGTGGGCAATCTTCAATTGAAGGTTTAATTACTGGTACACGAGGTTCTGCTTGGAACGGAACACTTACTCATACTGTAACAATTACAGGAGCAAGTTCCGGAGACGGGTCTGCCGCAAATTTAAGATATTTCTTTAATGCTGGCGGCTCAATCAGAGTGTCAGCTTCTATCACAACCGGTACAAGTAAAAATAATACCTGGAACACAATGTTTACTCAAATGGGTAACTTTGTAATGAATTATACAGAAACTACTTACACAGGTAGCTCAGCCATTGGTACAAGTATCGGATGGGAAGATTTAACCACTGGGGATCAGCTAATTGGTAGAAAAGATGCTCCTTCGGGTGCGTATGCCGAAAACCGATATTACCTATATGCTCGTCGCAGTGCAGATAGTAGCCAAATTATTTTAACAATCCAGTTTCAAGATAATGATGCTGGAGATCCAAACTTTGACGAAAACGTTGAACCAACACTTACTAGCTCAATTGCAGTAAATCGTCCATCCGGTTCAAATGTGTCTGTTGCTACCCCAACAGCAACACAATCAGGACTATAACCCCAAGACCTCTTGACAAGCTAACTACTATATTGTATAGTAGTAGTGGAGGTCTCTTATGGACGAAAGATTAGAAAAAGCATTTCAAACTGCTAATTATATGGCAAGCCTTAGCGGACAGCGCCGTGCCGCACTAGAAGAATTTAATCAAAATATTGTATTTTACCATCAAGGATCAACATTCTCTGTAACTAGAGAGCTATTGACGTTTGTCAAAATGTTAATTGATGTTGGTCAAACAGAATCAGTAGTACTCGATGACAATCAAGTTCCTTGTAAAATTCAAGATCTAAAAAAGTTTTTTGAAAGTTTATTAGATGTTTATGTTAGTGCAACTAACGCATACTCGGTTAAGTATAATGAAATAAAATCAAAGCGTAAAATTGAGGCATTAGTTGACCTATGACGCAAGGCGTTTTAATTTTTGCACAAAATAATTCTGAAATTGATTATGCAAAATTATCGTTGTTTTGTGCTAAAAGAGTAAGGACTTATTTAGATAAGCCAGTTAGTCTAGTTACAGATAGTAAAGATTGGTTGCTACAAAGTCAGCCTGATGCTGAGTCTGTATTTGATCAGATTATTGATATCAATGATCACGTTCATCAAACTAGAAAATACTATGACGGATCTCTTACTTCTAAAAGTCTAGTATGGAAAAACTTATCAAGATACAGATCATATGACTTATCTCCATATGACGAAACACTAGTAATTGATTCAGATTATATCATTGCTAGTAATAATTTAAATTTAATATGGGATAGCAATTCTGATTTTCTAATTTACAAAGATAGCTACGATTTAGCACAATGGAGAGATGATCATAGTTTTAGATACATTAATCAGTGGTCAGTTCCATTTTACTGGGCAACTGCATTTTATTTTAAGAAAACACCTTTTACACAGGCATTCTTTAAATTAGTAGAACACATAAAAGAAAATTGGAGTTATTATAGATCTTTACACAATATAGATAGCTATGTGTTTAGAAATGATTTTGCTTTTAGTATAGCATTACATTTAATGGGAGAAGAATTTTATTCTCATCTTCCAGGAAAAATGAATTATATTCTTGATAGAGATATTCTTTTAAAAGTAAAAAACGAATCCTTTCAATTTTTATTAGAAAAGAAAAATTACTGCGGAGAGTACACTGCACTTAAAACATCAAATATTGATGTTCATATAATGAACAAATATAGTTTGAATCGCTGTATAGACGAGGGTATCAATGACTAAAGGTTTTTTAGTTTTAGCACAAAATAGTGATACTGATTATGTAAAACAAGCATATGCATTAGCACTCAGTATTAAGGCCACTCAGCCAACAATTAATAATATTAGTCTTGTTACTAACGACGAAATTCCAGAAGAATACAAAAAAGTATTTGATCAGATAATTCCTATTCCGTTTGAAGACCACGCTGTTAACAGCCAATGGAAAGTAGAAAACAGATGGAAAATGTACTATGCAAGTCCTTATGACGAAACAATTGTATTAGATAGTGATATGTTATTCTTATCTAATATGGAACATCTTTGGGAATTTGTCAAACATAGAAATTTATTCTTTACTTCAACGGTGTTAGATTATAAAGGAAGAGCAGTAATAGATACTTATTACAGAAAAACCTTTATCGAAAACCAGTTGCCAAATTTGTACTCCGGACTTTATTATTTTAAAAAGTCTGAGGAAGCATTGACCTTTTTTAAACTTCTTGAATTTATTACTTATAACTGGGAAAGAATGTATTTTGACATAACACCAAACAAAATGCAAAAACATTATAGTGTAGATGTTTCAGTGTCTATTGCTTCAAAGATTTTAGGTAACGACGATACAATTTCTTTAAAAAATTCTCCTTTTAAGTTTGTACATATGAAACCGGCTATTCAAGGTTGGGACCCTATTCCTAGTTCCTACCTGACCCAAGCATTAGTTCATTTTAACTCACAAAAAGAATTATTTGTAAACAATTTTAAACAGCACGGAATTTTCCATTACGTTGAAGATGAATTTTTAACAGATGCAATTATTGGAGAATTAAATGTATAATCCAGAAGATGATATTATTCCTGATGACGTATTACAGCAGGCATTATCGTTAAGTAGTCAATCTTTTCTTTATAAAGTTTACTTTGATATCAATACTGGAGATTTAATTGCAGTAACTAACGAAGAAATTTCAACATTAACACATTACGTTGAAATGGAATACAGTAGTGTAGGTGACTTTTTAAAAAATAAAAAATTAATTGAAAATTACAAAATAGTATTTGTTGATCAAGTAACGCCAGTTATTGTTGACAAGGGTAACAGTGACGTTGATCTAGTTACCTTGCAAGAGGTAAAAAACGTTGATCATTGGGACAGTATGTTTACTATTGAAAATTATCCCTTAATGGAACGTTGGGGATTTCAATTACGACCAGATCAACGAAACCTTATGAAAATACATAATCTAAACACAGTTTTTGAGATATATGTAACTAGTCGTAGTAATTTAAATTTCTTAATAAGAACTATTAAAATTACCTTAAAAGATTTAATTAACAACGACAAGTTTTTTGTAGATTATAATTCAAAAAATGAAAAGAGTGTGTATAATAAAATATTTGTAAGAAAGTTTTTTGATTCAACAGGGTATCAAATATTGTATGACACAAACAGTTAAAATTATTGATTATGACATCATATATCTAAGTTATGATGAACCAAACGCTGAAAAAAATTATGCCGATCTTATAACTAAGGTACCTTGGGCTAAACGTGTCCACGGCGTTAAAGGATCAGATGAAGCACACAAGGCCTGTGCAAGACTTAGCGAAACAGATCGGTTTGTCACAGTTGACGGCGACAACATTGTTCGAGAAGAATTCTTAAATCAAGAGATAAACTTTGACGAACACAAAGACCTTAGTAAATGTGTAATTAGCTGGGCAGGTTATAATGTAGTTAACGGTCTAATGTATGGCAACGGCGGACTCAAACTATGGCCAAAAGAATATGTTCTCAATATGCGTACACATGAAAACGCACCCGCTGACGACCCTAATGCACAAGTAGATTTTTGTTGGGATGCAGAATACATTCAAATGAATAGTTGCTTTAGCGATGTCTACAATAATGCAACACCTTTTCAAGCCTGGCGTGCTGGATTTCGAGAAGGTGTAAAGATGAGCTTAGACCGCGGAGTCAAAACAGCTAATAAAGAATTTAAAAAAGAAATTCACTGGAAAAATCTACAGCGTTTGTTAGTATGGCTTAATGTAGGCGCAGATGTTGACAATGGTGTATGGGCTATATTAGGTGCTCGAGAAGGTTGCTATATGACCAATTGTACCGATTGGGATTATGTTAATGTTCGAGACTTCGATTGGCTAGGCGACCACTGGCAAAAACAAGGATACGGATCTGCAACTGATTTAAAATATCGAATTGACTGGCTAGGTAAAGAATTAAAGGGTGCGCTTGATTTAGAGGTTGCAGAATTAGATGCCGCAGCCAGTAAATTTTTCAAAGCAGTCCATTTACAACAATATAGGACAGGAAATGGATTCCTGGATAAAGAATGAAAGATTTAATTTTTTACTATACTAAAAAAACTGATATTTTATTAGATAGGATTGCACTTTTAACAAAAAAGTATCCTTATGCTAAAGTAAAATTTTTAAATTCTTCTTTATATGAATTTATCAAAAATGTGTCATCAACCAGCCTTACAAAATTTACTTGGTTAATAAATGTAGATACTTACGGATGGGAGGATGTCTTAGAATATGAAGTTAAAGAATGGGACGAAAAATATCTTCATGTCTTTGAAAACAAAGAATCTAAGATTTATCTAGTACCAAAGAATTTAAAATTTTATGACAACACAGAAGAATTTCCTGATAAGAAATTTATTAAAATTGACACTTTAAATTTTAAGAAATATGATGTGTTTTTTATCTGTTATGATGAAAACATTGCATCTAAAAATTTAAAATTACTAAAAGAAAAATGTCCAGAAGTAAAAGTTATCAGCGGTGTTAAAGGGATCTTTAATGCCCACTATTGTGCGGCAGAACAAAGCGAATCGGATTTCTTTTGGGTAGTTGATGCAGATGCTACAATTTTAGATTCTTTTACTTTTGACTATAGAGTTCCGGAGTGGGACTTTGATGTAGTACATATTTGGAAATCTCTAAATTTAATTAATCGTTTAGAATACGGTCACGGCGGTGTTAAGCTAATCCCTAGACATATTATATTAAATGCAGATCGAGATGTTGCTGTTGATATTACTACTAGCATAGGTGCTAATATTAAAATTATTGACGAAGTATCAAATATCAATAATTTTGCAACCAGTCCGTTCAATGCTTGGAGAACAGCATTTAGAGAATGTGCTAAACTAGCATCCGGTATTATAGCTTCTCAAGTACAAGAAGAAACAGATTATAGATTAAACATTTGGTGCGAAGCCGGCGGTCGCAGACCATTGGGCGAATATGTTAGAGGCGGAGCCAGCGCCGGACGATGGTACGGAGAAACCTACAAAGGCAATAAAGAAATGCTAGCTCGAATCAATGATTATGATTGGCTAGCATTGGAGTTTGAGGAACATATTAAAATGTTTCCTCCTGAGCAATTTAAAGATCAGGAAGAAACTAACGATGACGCTAACGGAAACACTGAAGAAATTACAGATGCACAAGCTCTGGCAACTTCTTGATGTTCCTTTTGTGTTCCATTCCCACTACGTAGTTCAATAAAATGAATCCAGCTACGTAGCGTTCCGTTCATATATAGTCGACTTTCCATAAGCCCTTCTGGTAAAACAGCACGGGCTTGTTCTTTGGCAATACCGTTCTCAATAGCCCAGTTATAGGCTTCTTTGGCTGCATCAATTACAGCATTTTGAATCATTGCCCACTCTTCTTGCAATCCCGGATCATTTACCTCAATACTGTTTTGTCTATTTTTAGTATCTTGTAGTCGAGCTTCACGAATTACAAAGTTAAGATCTTTTGTTGGATCTGCATAACGTTGACTAAATTCTTGGAAACTAAAACTACGATGGCGTAAAATTTGTCGAGCAATATCTCGTGTAGTAGTAATTTCAATGCAAGCACTGACCATTTCTAACGGCGACCAATGCTGATGTTTGATCAAATATTTGATAAGTTTTTCACTAGTTTCTGTATTAAATTGATTACTAGGATTACTAACTCTTGCACAGTATGCAATAAGTTCTTGAGCATCTGTAATTCCCATATCAGAAAATTCTTTTGTGGGTTGCGAAAAGGACAGAAGTTTAACGTTCATAACAATCTTTCTTAAATTAAATTATTTTTTATTTCTTTTAAAATTAGGTTTTTAGTTCTAAAGACTTTGTAAAAGTTTTCTAAAACCCCAATAGGATTTATAGTTAATTTGAAACCATCATTATTATAAGATCCTAACAAATTTGTAAATCTAAACTGTTGAAATTTGATTTTTTCATTTGTATGAAATCTCACATAATACATAATTTCATTTTTATCAACTTTAAATTCATTATAGTCTCTTTTTAAGAAAAAAGCAAGTTCAGTATTTCTAAACCATTTGCCAATATCAAATTGACCAGAAGGAATAACACATCTTTGGGTAATGTTATTATCTTCTAAAAATGGATATTCGTATAGTGTAATGTTTAAACTAGGCGCATCAGTAAAGAAAATATACTTGTTATGAAAAGAAAAAAATCTCTTTTCAAAAGATCTTACAACTACGTGCTTTTCAAAAAAGTCTTGATCGTATTTGTTACTGACTATGTTAGTACCTTCAATTCTAAAGTCATAGTCGTAAATTGATCTTACTGCAAATAAATTTTTTAAATTTCCGTTAAATGCTGGACAGTAATTTATTTGACTTTGCGGTTCATTTTTGTTAGGTTTGTATCTTTGGTAAAATACGCTTGATACAGATTCTGGCTCATTTGCCAACATCCATTGCTCTTCTAGGCAAGCCCAATATACAGTTATGCTCATTTAAGTTGTCGTTTTTTAAGAAATCTATTTGTGTATTTGATCATGTCTTTTTTTACTCTAGCAGTGTCTAATCTAAAGTCAACATTTTCAATCTCGCTTTCATAAGAGACGAGCATTTCTTTGAGATGAACTTCAAATTCTTCCCATTCTTGATTAGCCTTTTTAGAGCTTAGTTGTATTTCCCAGACCTTGTGATTTTTAAAAGTCACAGTAATTGAATCTAAGTATTGAAGGGGAACCACATTTAATGTGATATCCCCAAATACCTCAGGCCAATGTTCAACTACATCTTTGGGAAATTTCTTTCCCTTATTCACTCTTTACTGTTTGTTTTTTCTTAGTAGGAACTAATTCTTCAGCTCGACGTCTAAGGTCAGCTGCCTGCTTTGATAATCGATCAGCTTGACTGCGATAATGTTTCGCCTCATCTTCAGCATTAGCAAAGGATGTTTCCTGTATAGTTACTGATTCTTCAAGTGGTTGAGTTTCTGTGAGATCAGAAATCTTTGCAATCTCTTGAACTTCAACAGCCTCAACTTCTGGTCGAATAGCTAAATCTTGTACACTAACACCTCTTTGCTCAGCAATCATTTGATTTAGATCTGCTAATAAAATACTAGTTTGGTTGTTAGGTAACATCTCAACTTGATCTGTAGGAACTTTAGCTAACATTCCTTTTACGTGGAGGCTAGCCAACATAGTACTACCATCTGAAAATACGCCTCTGGCTAATACTTCTGCGAATTCATATGCAGACTGTCCAGATGGACTTTCTACTAAGTTGATAAGTTGGTCGTGATAATCTGGAGTTAGATTTTCTGTCTGAAGTACTAGACAAGAAAATGCATCTCCCGGTAGTGTTCTAAATACAACAAGACATTTTCTGCCTGTAGTTTTAATTCTACCTATGTGTTTTAAATTGGTCATTTTAGACTCCTTGTTTTGGTTGTTTACCAACTGAATCTAAAAAGGTTGCTAGCTTGTTATAGGTTTGCCCTACAAGCATCATTTCATTAGGTTTAAATGCACCTCTTGAACTAGCAATGTCAATAATAATCTTCATTGCATTTAGGTCATTAATTGTTAGATCAGTTGCTTCCTGAGGTTGTTGTGCTGCCTGGGCGGAAGTTTCTTGAACATTGGTTTCTTCTGACATAAGATCTCCTTATATACATTATGTATGTATATAATTATCTCTCAGCTTAGAAGTGGGCAGGCAAGTTTGAAGAAGCTTAATTCTTTCTCTTGTTCAAATCCAATTTTAGTAACAAAAACAAAGGTGTTGTCTACTAGATCTACAGTTTGTCCTATATAGTACCTACTGTTTAAATTGGTATAAATCCAAGTGTCTAAATTTTTATGAAAACTAGGAGAATATTTGTTTAGTAGAGTATAATGGAAATGATGTGCAGGAAAATCTAATTTTCTTAGACGTAGTGCATTTAATTGATTAACTTTACCATTTTTTAATGCCATTATTTGTGACCTATGATCATATATCTTGTAAAAGATCCGCTGTCAGCATTAAAGGTTTTCGTGCCTTCAAACAAAATTACAGAAAGCGGATACATTTGTTTAAAGTGTTCTAAACTTGTTGGACGATTAACGTGATCCTCAATGTCTAGATCATTGCCTTGAAGGACACATAGCATTCCTTCGTGAATATTATCAAACCATTTTTGATTATAAAAATGTTCAGTTGCAGTATTAATCACACAGTTAGTACCGTCAGAATAATCGCACTCGTTGGCATCCTTAGGCCAAGATCTAAATTTCCACTGATCTAGTTCCCAAGTGTTATTAACAGCATTGGCTATATGACAAGCATTTGCATCAATGTCATAACTACGACACCACTCGATCATTTGTTTACCTCTTACTTTTAAGATAAAATGTAAGAGTCCGTACCACCCACCGAGTATACTAATTCTTAGTATATGAATATGGGCCGCCACTTTTTCTAATTCCTCGGCGGCCCATACTTTGCTTTCTACTTGACCTGCTGAAAATGCATCGCTATCAATTTTTAAATTCATAGTATGCGTGAGCACCAAACGGCGGAATAATAGTATTGTTACCGTGAATTACAAAGAACGTGTCGCAGTAGTTTTCATCACCCCAGCTACCAAAAGGATAACCGTCAGTAAACATAATAAACTTCTTAGGGGTAATGTCGTGTTCTTTCATATAGTCCCAATTAGCCATAAATTCAGTACCACCACCACCAGTGACTTCGTACTCCATAATGTCTTTACCGTAGCCGTCAAAGTCTTCTTCGTTATAGACTTGTGTATCAAAGCACCACAATTTGATCTTGTATTCCTTGTACTCGTCCATAATGCCTTTGACTTCTGAAATAAAGTCTTTGGCTTGGTCATCGCCAATAGAGCCGCTCATATCGATAGCAATACAGATATCAATAGTTTCGTCAAAATTAGTACCGGGAAGGATTGCATTCATATGCCAAGCCTTACGGTTAGGACGCATAAAGGTATAGTCATTTTTAATAGTGCTTTGAATTTGCTGACGCAAGATTTCACGCCAGTTCATTTTAGGCTCAGTAAGCTCCTTAATCATTCTTTGAATTTCAGCAGGAACATTACCGGCACCGGCACTCTGCGCCGCACTCATCATTGCTTCTTTGATTTCGTCACGGATTTGTTTGAGTTCTTCTTTGGTGTAAGAAGGTCTCTTACCGTCTCCTTTGTCTCCCCAGTCAATGTGCTCGTCGAGCAGTTGACCTAATGCAGACAATTCTTGTTCGTCAATATCGTTATAGATTTCGTCGTAGATTTGTTCGGTACTTTTACCGTAGTGTTTAGTGTCGTGAAAGATTTTAATCTTAGGAGGAACTTCTCCAATTTTGTCACGCACAAGAGTACCGTTAACAGAATAGTCTGCCGCGGCATTCCAAATTTTAGGATTACGACTTTCTACGCGAAGCATATGCTCGTAGACATTGTGTAGGATTTCGTGTGCTACAACAAACTCGACTTGTTTAGTCGACAAGTCTGAAAAGAACTCGCGGTTGTAAAACAAATGACGACCGTCTGTGGCCGCAGTTGGGCACCAGTCGCTAGCATCTTCGATTTTTAGTCGAGTAGCCATGTTACCAAAAAATGGATGACGAAGTAGCAGTCCTACACGAGCTACTACAATTTTGTCAATAATTGGATCCATAAAGTTGGACATTTTTGCTCCTAAAAAAGTATTTACTTGATGTATATATTATAACAGGACCCGCAGGTCCTGTCAATTGATTTTGGCTTCGTTTAACGCTTTTCTGTAGCAGCCGCAATATACTTGCCATATTTAGAATGGAAGTCATCAAAGCATTTGATCTCGTCCGGATCCAACGGCAACTGATATTGGGTAAGAGCAAGTTTGGTACCCATAACAACCAATTCAGTTTCAAAGTTATTCATCATAAACTCAAAGAAACAATTAACTTTGTCGTTGAACTTCTTGTCGTTTTTGTCGCTAGCGTCTTTGAGTTCGTAGCACAAGCTAACAGTCAAAGAGTACATTGCAGAGATCTCTTTAGTGTCCATCTTCTTAACCTTGCCCTCTAGAATGTCTGTAGGATCAGGCAGTTTGGACGCAATCTTGCGGTGTGCCATAAACTTAACAGCAAGACCTTCACCGACAGCACCGGAGATCAAATCTGCCAATGTGTTTTCGTCTTCATCGTCATCGATCAAGAGTTCGCTAACAAAAGTCCAAGAACGAGGAGTAGCGAACGCACGGCTTGCGGATTTAGGATCGAAGTCGTACAAATCCTTCTTAGAGAAAGTAAGGAAACCAACAACATCTTT
>JACCEE010803604.1_pt1 | contig 44698 bp, 47 predicted proteins | sample 7449931 | NCBI WGS metagenome assembly JACCEE01 (sample SAMN15323457, study PRJNA562643) | freshwater metagenome | isolation source: river surface water | place: USA:Blue River Watershed | collected 2017-08-19 | reverse complement strand
GATTGGCGGCGGTGGTCTCATCAGCGGCGTGGCCAATTACATCAAGGCAGTGCGGCCCGGTGTCAAGGTGATTGGCGTGCAGATGAACGACTCCAACGCCATGATGCAATCGGTCAGCGCCAAAAAACGCGTGACCCTGCCCGATGTGGGCCTGTTCTCGGACGGCACTGCCGTCAAGCTGGTGGGCGAGGAGACCTTCCGCGTGGCGCGCGGCCTGGTCGACGAATTCATGACCGTGGACACCGACTCGGTCTGCGCCGCCATCAAGGACATTTTTGTGGACACCCGCTCCATCGTGGAGCCCGCCGGCGCGTTGGCGGTGGCCGCCATCAAGCAATACGCGGCCAAGCACAAAACCAAGGGCCAGACTTATGCAGCCATTTTGTGTGGTGCCAACATGAACTTTGACCGCCTGCGCTTCGTGGCCGAACGCGCCGACGTGGGCGAAGAAAAAGAAGCCTTGTTTGCCGTCACCATCCCCGAAGAGCGTGGCAGCTTCAAGCGCTTTCTGGAACTGATCGGCAGTCTGCCCGGGGGGCCGCGCAACGTGACCGAGTTCAACTACCGCATGAGCGACTCGGAAAAAGCCCACGTGTTTCTGGGGCTGAGCACCCAGGGCAAGGGTGAAAGCACCAAGATCACTGCCAACTTCAACAAAAACAAGTTCCAGTCGGTGGACCTGACGCACGACGAACTGGCCAAAGAGCACATCCGTCACATGGTGGGCGGGCACTCTCCACTGTCGCAAGACGAACGCCTGCTGCGCTTTGAGTTCCCTGAGCGCCCCGGTGCTTTGCTCAAGTTTTTGAGCCTGATGCGCCCGGGCTGGAACATCAGCTTGTTCCACTACCGCAACCAAGGCGCCGACTACGGCCGCATTTTGGTGGGCCTGCAAGTGCCCCCCAAAGACGACAAAGCCTTTGCCAAGTTCCTCGACACACTGGGCTACCCCCATGTGGAAGAAACCGGCAACCCGGCTTACCGGATGTTTTTGCGCAGCTGAAATCCCGGGGCATCCGACCGGGGGTCAGGTGGGATTTGCAAAGGCACTATCGCGGCAGGGGCGCCGCTCCTGCAAGAGATAGATCAGGGCGCTTTGCCAGGCCCCGGCAAAACAAGGGTCGACAAGGTTGGCCCCCCCATTTGGGCACCCAACCGGGCCTGGCGGGCGCTCAGCTCCTGCAACAGCACCCCTGGGGCCACCGTCTGCCCCACCCGAAACGCCTTGGGCGGCTGGCCGTCAATGCCAATCAGGGCGCTGCCCTCACCCTTGCCGGAAGCGATCACGCCCAACAGCTGGTAACGACTGGCCTCAGGTGCTGCACTGGCAGGGGCCGCTGCTGCCGCGCCCAGCGCGCGAGCCACATCGGCTGGTGCCGAAACTGCCCCCGCAGAAGGCGAAGCCAAAGGCACCGGAGCCAACGACGCGCCTTGCGGGAAATGCAACACCGCATACGCCACACTGGCCGCTGCCGCGCCCCAAAGCAAGGCCGTGGTCAGGTGAACCAGCGGGCGGGAAGTCACAGAAGGCAGACGGGCGTGCAACATGCGCAGATTATGATCGAAGCCATGACAACGACACCCCACTCCCTGCCCCGCCGCCAACGCGGTTTCACCTTGATCGAATTGATGGTGGTGCTGGCCATCATCGGCGTGCTGGCCGCGCTGATCGTGCCCAATGTGCTGGGCCGCGCCGACGACGCCCGCGTGACCGCCGCCCGCACCGACGTGGGCAATCTGATGCAGGCGCTCAAGCTCTACAAACTCGACAACCAGCGCTACCCCAGCGCCGAACAAGGCCTGAACGCACTGATCCTCAAGCCCACCACCGAGCCCGTGCCCGGCAACTGGAAGCCCTATCTGGACAAATTGCCCAACGACCCCTGGGGCCGTGCCTACCAATACATGAACCCGGGCATCAAAGGCGAAGTGGACGTGCTGTCCTTTGGCGCTGACGGTCAGTCAGGCGGCGAGGGCCACAATGCCGACATCGGCAGCTGGCAATAAACACCGCGCTGGCGGCTTCACGCTGCTGGAGCTGTTGGTGGTGATCGCCCTGATCGGCATCGCCACCGCTGGGGTGAGCCTGTCGCTGCGCAGCAGTGCCGACAGCGCCCTGGAACGCGATGCCGACCGCCTGGCCACCCTGCTCGAAACCGCCCGCGCCCAGGCCCGCGCCAGCGGACTGGCGGTGGTCTGGCGCACACAAGAAGCTGCGCCCAACGCGGATCGCCTGCCTGGCCAGGCCTTTCGCTTTGACGGCCTGCCGCCCCCGGGCTTGCCGCAGCAGTGGTTGAGCGAAACCACCCGTGCCCTGCCCACAGCCCCTGTGCTGCTGGGGCCCGAACCGCTGATCGCCCCCCAGGCCATCGCCCTGACGCAGACCGCCAGCCCGGGCCGTACCCTGTGGGTGGTCACCAATGGTCTGCGCCCTTTCAAAGTGCAAAGCAATCCGTCCCTGGAGGACGCGCCATGACTCGGCCACGTCGGCACCAGTTCGGCTTCACCCTGATCGAAGTGCTGGTGGCGCTGGGCATTGTGGCCGTGGCGCTGATGGCCGGGCTCAAGGCCACGGGCGCGCTCAGCCACAACGCCGAACGCCAGACGGTGAGCCTGCTCGGCCAGATCTGCGCCGAAAACGAACTGATCCGCCTGCGCCTGCGCAGACAACTGCCCGACACCGGCAACCAGCAAATCGAATGCCAACAAGCAGGCCGGACCTTGCAGGTCGACGTGTCGGTGCGGCCCACGCCCAACCCCAATTTCCGCCGCGTGGACGCCCGTGTGCTGGAGCAGGGCAGCCCCGTGCTGCAACTGTCCACCGTGATGGGGCGCAACTGATGCAACGACGCCCGGCCCACGGCTTCACCCTGATCGAGGTGCTGGTCGCCATCAGCGTGATGGCGCTCATGGCCCTGATGGCCTGGCGCGGGCTGGACAGCATGCTGCGCACACAAACAGGACTGCAGACGCGGGCCGACGACATCCGCACCCTGCAAGCCGGACTGGCACAGTGGCAAACCGACCTCGATCAACTCAGTGAACACAAGGGCATCGCCAGTTGGGACTGGGACGGCAAAGTGCTGCGCCTGACCCGGCGCAGCCCGGTCAGTGCCGACAGCGCGCCCGACCAGGGCACAAGCGAAGCCGTGCAGGTGGTGGCCTGGACCTGGCGCAACGACCCCGCCCGGCCCGGCGGCGGTGACTGGCAGCGCTGGGCATCGCCCGCCCTGCACACCCGCGCCGCCTGGCAAGACGCCTGGCAACAGGCGCAGGTTTGGAGCCAAACCCCCACACCGGAAAGCCTGACCAGACAAATCCAGATCCACCCACTGGCAGGCTGGCAATTGTTTGTGCACCGGGGCGGGGCCTGGGCCAACCCGCTGTCGAGCGATGCCGTCAATGACCGGGCAGCCCCCAACAGCAGCCATGGCGTCCCCTCCCCTGCCACCGCTACAACCAACACACAAGGCAGCACCCCGCCCGATGGGGTGCGCCTCCTCTTGATGTTGCCTCCGGGCGCGGCAGGCCAGGGCACGCTCACGCTGGACTGGATTCGCCCCACCCTGTCGGGAGCGCCCACATGAGGCGACAACGACAAAGCGGCGCCGCCCTGCTCATGGCCATGCTCACCGTGGCCCTGGTGGCCACGCTGGCCTCGGCGGCACTGTGGCAGCACTGGCGACAAGTCGAGATCGAAACCGCTGAACGCGGGCGCAGCCAAACCGCCTGGATGATGACCGGCGCACTCGACTGGACCCGGCTCATCCTCAACGAAGACGCCAAGACGCCCCCCAACGTGGACCATCTGAGCGAACCCTGGGCCTTGCCGGTGCAGGAATCCAAGCTCTCGACCTTTTTGTCGCAAGACCAGCAGTGGCGCGAGGGCGACCCCGACGTCTTCCTGTCGGGCCAGATCAGCGACGCACAAGCCAAACTCAATGTGCTGAACCTGCTGGAAGACGGAAAACCCTCCGCCAAAATGCTGGCGCGCTGGGCGCTGCTGTTTGACCGACTGAGCCTGCCGCAGAGCGAATTGCAAGCCCTGGCGACACAACTGAGCGCAGCCCAGAAAGCCGACCCCGCCGTGACCACCACCCCGCTCATGCCCCAACGCGCCGAACAACTGGTCTGGCTGGGGCTGAGCCCGGCCACGCTGAACGCACTGATGCCCTTCATCACCGTGCTGCCTGGCCCCACCCCGGTCAACCTCAACACGGCTCCGGCCGAGGTGCTGGCAGTCTGTCTGCCGGGCCTGGACTGGTCAGCCGCCCGCGCGCTGGTGAACCAACGTGAACGCGGGCACTGGACCACCCTGGAGGAGGTCCGCCAGGCCCTGGGCAAAGCCGGCCCGTCCATCGATGACCAGCAGCACAGCATCAACAGCAGCTACTTTGAAGTGCGTGGCCGCATGCGCATCGACAACGTGGTGCAACAAGACCTGGCACTGGTCAAACGGGACAACGGGCAAGTGCGCATGCTATGGCGGGTGCGCAGCCCCGTGTTAAGTCACACGCCCCCCCTACAATGAGCCGCTCATGCGCACCCTGATCATTCAACTGCCCACCAGCCTGCCCGGCCCCGGTTTGACCTGTGCCCACGCGGTGGTGCAAACCGACACCCGCGCTGCTCAAACCGCCACCGTGTCGGTGCAGTGGGCCGCTCCCGGTTTGCTGCCTGCGGCCGACCGCCAGACCGATGTGGTGGCCCTGCTGCCGCCCCAGGCCCTGTCCTGGCACCGGGTTGAACTGCCCGCCGGACTGCACAAACAACCGGCCCGGCTGCAGGCAGCCTTGGCAGGGCTGCTCGAAGACCGCCTGCTGGACGACCCCGCCCAGTTGCACCTGGCCCTGCAACCTGACTGGCAAACCGCCCCCCAGGTCTGGGTGGCCGTGTGCCGCCGCGACTGGCTGGCCGCCCACCTGCAAGCGCTCGAATCCGCAGGGCTCACCGTGCACCGCATCGTGCCCGAATTCGCCCCCACCACGCCCCAATTGCACATGACCGCCTTGGGCGATCCCGACACGGGCTGGCTCTGGCTGCAAGACGCCCAACGGGGTGTCTGGGGCCTGCCTTTGCGCGCCGTGCCCGCCCAGGGCGACGGCCTGTGGGCCACCGGCGAAGACCGCAGCCAAACCGATGTGCAGGCCGAACCCGCTGTGGTGGCCCGCTTGTCAGAGGCCCTGCAGCAGCCCGCCCGCCTGATGCCGCCCGCCCAGCACTGGCTGGCCGCACTGGATTCGGGCTGGGACCTGGCACAGTTTGAGTTCAAGGCCAACGCCCAGACCCGTACCCTGAAAATCGGGCAACGTGCCGCCAGCACCCTGTGGCACAGCCCCGACTGGCGCGCTGCCCGCTGGGGCCTGGGCCTGTTGCTGACCAGCCAGTTGCTGGGGCTCAATGCCTGGGCCATCAAAACCCGCGCCGACTGGCAAGCCCAGCAACAAGCCTGGACGCAGGTGCTGCGCGAGACCTTCCCGCAAACCCGGGTAGTGGTCGATGCCCCGGTGCAAATGGCCCGCGAAGTCGAGCGCTTGCGCCAAAGCTCAGGCCAACTCGGCCCCGCCGATCTGGAGCCCCTGCTCGCGGCTCTGGGTCAGGCCCTGCCCGCGGGTGCGCCCATGCCGACACAAATCAACTACCAAAACGGCCAGTTGCGCCTGCCCGAGCTGAAACTGGATGCCAGCCAACAGCAAGCCATGCAAACCACATTGGTCCGCTTGGGCTACCAGTGGCGCATGGACGCCAGCGCCGCCGTGATCACCGTACAGGAGGCCCGCCCATGAGCCCCATCTCCGCTGCACGCCACGCCCTGCGCAGCCAGGCACAGGCCGCGTGGGCACAACGCAGTCCACGAGAACGGCTATGGCTCACACTGGCGGGCGTGGTCATGGCCGGTGCCCTGCTCTGGCAGGTGGGCCTAGCCCCAGCCCTGAGCACCTGGCGTGAAGCGCCTGAGCGTCAGGCCCGGCTCGACCAGCAAACCCGGCAAATGCTCAGCCTGCAAGCCCAGGCCCGCCCTTTGCAAAAAACCACCGCCATCCCGCGCACCCAAGCCAGCCGCTGGCTGGAGGGCAGCGTGGGTGAAGCCCTGGGAGCCGGTGCGCGCATCCAGGTGCAAGGCGACCGCGCCACCTTGACCCTGCAAGCCGCCCCCGCGGCCGAACTGGCCCTTTGGCTGGCCCAGGCCCGCGAACAGGCCCAGGCCCTGCCTGTGCAGGCACAACTGCAACAAGCCCCGGTGGACCCCATCGCGCAGGCCAAAGGCAAAAACGCGGTCATGCGCCCAGCCCCGTCCCAGGACACGGGCGCACGCTGGCGCGGCACGGTGGTCCTGAGCCTGCCCTGACATCCACACACGCCCCTGCACACCATGCCTACCGCACGCACTGCCCCATCACACCGCCCGTCCCGCGCCGCGCGCTGGGCGGTGCTGGGCGCATTGCTGGGCCTGAGCCTGGCGGTGCTTTTGTGGGCCCCGGCACGCTGGCTGGCTTGGGGTGTGGACCAGGCCAGTCAAGGCCAGGTGCGCTGGCTGGATGCCCGTGGCACGGTCTGGCAAGGCTCGGCCCAGATGGCGCTTCATGGCGGTGCGGGCAGCCGCGACGCACAGGCCCTGCCCGGTCGCCTGCACTGGCACATCCGGCCCGGCCTCACGGGTCTTCGCGTGGGCTTGCGGGCCGATTGCTGCATGGCCCAAGAGGCCACCGCCGAGCTGCACGCGGGCCTGTCAAGCCAGCAGCTGCGCATCAGCGACCACGTCGCGCAATGGCCCGCCGCCTTGCTGACGGGCCTGGGCGCGCCCTGGAACACCCTGCAAGCCGAAGGCACGCTGCAGTGGCGCACTGACCAACTGCAACTGAACTGGGCCGCCGGTCGGCTGCAGATCCAGGGACAAGCCGAACTGCAGGCACAGGCCATGTCCTCGCGCCTGTCCACCCTCAAGCCCATGGGCAGCTACCGCATTCATTTGCGCGGCACGCCCGCAGGCACCGCCACCCCCGAGGTGCAACTGACCACCCTGCAAGGCCCCTTGCTGATCACCGGTCAGGGCCAGTGGGTGGGTCAGCGCCTGCGCTTCACGGGCGAGGCCAGCGCCGAATCCGGCAGCGAGGCCGCCTTGTCCAATTTGCTGAACATCATGGGCCGCCGTCAGGGCACGCGCAGCCTGCTTTCTCTGGGATGACCCCATGCACACACCCCTGTTTTTGAACCCCGCCCGGCTCACCGCCATCGCTCTGGCACTGGCTTGTCTGGGGGGCACCGCCTGGGCGCAACCGGCCAAGCCGGTCAACCCCAAAGAGCCCGTCACGCTCAACTTCCAGAATGCCGAGATCGAGGCGGTGGCCCGCACCCTGGCCACGCTGTCGGGGCACAACGTGGTGGTGGACCCGCGCGTCAAGGGCAGCATGACGCTGGCCAGCACCGTGGCCGTGCCGCCCGCGCAGGCGCTGCGATTGTTTGCTGCGCAACTGCGCACCCAAGGATTTGCATTGGTCGAATCAAGCGGCCTCTACACCGTGGTGCCCGAAGCGGAAGCCAAGCTGCAAAGTGGCAGCGTTTCAGCCGGGGTCGTCCCGGCGAGCAGCGGCCAGATCGTCACGCAAATCTTTCGCCTGAACCACGAAAACGCCAACAACCTGGTGCCGGTGCTGCGCCCCCTGATCAGCCCCAACAACACCATCAACGTGACGCCCGGCACCAACGCCCTGGTGATCACCGACTATGGCGACAACCTGCAACGCCTGGGCCGCATCATTGCCGCCTTGGACGTGGCCAACGCCACCGGGGTCGAAGTGATTCGCCTGCAACACGGCATGGCCAGCGAGATGGCCGCCCTGGTGCAACGCCTGATCGACTCGGGGGCCGCCACCGGTGCCCCCGCCGCCCAAGGCCAAAGCGACACCGGATTCAAGACCACGGTGCTGCCCGATGTGCGCGCCAACGCCCTGATCGTGCGAGCCGCCAACCCGGCCCGTCTGGCGCTGACCCGTTCGCTGATCGAGCAGCTTGACCAGCCCAACGCCAGCGGAGCCAACGCGGCCAGCGGCAACATCCACGTGGTCTATCTGAAAAACGCCGACGCCACCAAGCTGGCCACCACCTTGCGGGCGGCCATCAGCGCCAGCACGACAGGCATCACCGGAGCCAGCGGCAACCTCACGGGCACCCCCCCCCCCGCGATGCCGACCAGCCCTGCGGGCCGCACCGGCAGCGCACCCTCGACCCAACCGTCCACCGGCGGGCAGATCCAGGCCGACCCTGCAACCAACGCATTGATCATCACCGCGCCCGAGCCGCAATACCGCCAGCTGCGCAGTGTGATCGACATGCTCGACCAGCGCCGTGCCCAGGTGTTTGTCGAAAGCCTGATCGCCGAAGTCAGCGCCGACAAGGCCGCCGAGTTTGGCGTGCAATGGATGAGCGGCACCGGCACCTCGGGCACCAATGTGGGCATTTTGGGCACCAACTTTGGCGTGGGCGGCACCAACTTGCTGACCCTGGCCGCCGGGGCAGCAGCCGGCCAGGCGGCGCCCTCGACCGGTTTCAACATCGCACTGGGCCAACAACGCAACGGCGTACTGGCCTTGGGTGCACTCGCCCGCTTTTTGCAGACCGAAGGCGATGCCAACGTGCTGTCCACGCCCAATTTGCTGACGTTGGACAACGAAGAGGCCAAGATCGTGATCGGTCAGAACGTGCCGTTTGTAACGGGCTCTTATGCCGCAGCCGCCGCAGGCACCACCAACCCGTTCACCACCATCGAACGCAAGGATGTGGGCCTGACACTGCGCGTGAAACCCCAGATCAGCGACAACGGCACGGTCAAGATGCAGGTCTACCAGGAAGTCAGCAATGTGGATGCCAAATCCATCAGTGCCAAAGACGGCCTGATCACCAACAAACGCTCCATCGAAACCCATGTGCTGGTCGAAGACGGCTCCATTGTGGTGCTGGGCGGTCTGCTGCAAGACGACACCAGCAACAGCCAGGAAAAAGTGCCCGGTCTGGGCGATGTGCCCTTCTTTGGCAACCTGTTCAAGGCCGAAGCCCGCACCCGCAAAAAGACCAACCTGATGGTGTTCTTGCGTCCGGTGGTGGTGCGCGATGGTGCGGCCACCGAAGCCCTGTCGCTGGGCCGCTACGAACAAATGCGCCTGAACCAGCAAGCAAGCCAACCCGCGGCCAGCGCGGCGGTGCCCGTGCCCGGTGCGGCTGTGCTGCCCGCCCAGCCTGGCGTCAAGCCCTGAACCGGACCCGTTGACCCCATGCGCTACCCCCTGCCCTATGCCTTTGCCCGCAGCCACCGCCTGCTGCTGGAAGACGACGGCCAGCGCCTGACGCTGTGGCTGTGTGCCGAAACCGACCGCCAGGCCCTGTCCGAAGTCACCCGTCAATACGCCAGTCACACCGCCGAGACCTGCTTTTGCAGCGCCGCCAATCTGGCCCAGCGCATCAGTCAGGCCTATTCGGGCGCGCAGGCCCATGGCGCATCGAGCGCCGCCGCCGTGGTCAGCGAAGTCGAGTCCGAAGCCGACCTCTCGCGCATGATGCAAGAGCTGCCCGCCGTCGAAGACCTGCTCGAAGCCAGCGACGACGCGCCCATCATCCGCATGCTCAACGCGCTGCTGACCCAGGCTGCACGCGACGAGGCCAGCGACATCCACATCGAGCCGTATGAGCGGCATTCGAGTGTGCGCTTTCGCATCGATGGCACGCTGCGCGAAGTGGTGCAGCCCAACCGGGCGCTGCATGCCGCACTGATCTCGCGCCTGAAAATCATGGCCGAACTCGACATCGCCGAAAAACGCCTGCCGCAAGACGGCCGCATCAGCCTGCGGCTGGGCTCACGGGCTGTCGATGTGCGCGTGTCCACGCTGCCCAGCGCGCACGGTGAGCGCGCCGTGCTGCGACTGCTCGACAAAAGCCAGGCCCGCCTGACGCTCGAAGCCGTGGGCATGCAAGGTCGCGTGTTGCAACAGGTGGACCAGCTGATCCACCAGCCGCACGGCATCTTGCTGGTCACCGGCCCCACCGGCTCGGGCAAAACCACCAGCCTGTATGCCGCGCTGCAGCGTCTGGACACCACGCGCAACAACATCATGACGGTGGAAGACCCGATCGAATACGAGTTGCCTAGCGTGGGCCAGACCCAGGTCAACGCCAAAATCGACCTGACGTTTGCCAAGGCCCTGCGCGCCATCCTGCGGCAAGACCCGGACGTGATCATGATCGGCGAGATCCGCGACTTTGAAACCGCTCAGATCGCCATCCAGGCCTCGCTCACGGGCCACCTGGTGCTGGCCACGCTGCACACCAACGATGCCGCCAGCGCCATCAACCGCCTGACCGACATGGGCGTGGAGCCGTTTTTGCTCAGCTCCTCGCTTTTGGGCGTGCTGGCCCAGCGCCTGGTGCGCAAGCGCTGCACGGCCTGCCACGGCGCGGGCTGCGAGGCCTGCGGCCAAACCGGCTATGCCGGGCGCACCGGCGTGTTTGAGCTGCTGGTGGCCAGTGACGCCATCCGCGCCCAAATCCACCACCGCGCCGCCGAAGCCGACCTGCGCGCCACCGCTCTGGCCGAAGGCATGGTGCTGATGCGTGACGACGGCCAGCGCCTGGTCGATGCCGGCATCACCAGCGCCGAAGAACTGCTGCGCGTCACACGCGACTGATCGGCATGTCTACGCCCCCCTGCCTGCGCTTGCCCCTGACAGCCCTGACGGCCTGCCTGTGTCTGGCCGCGGGCGCGGCCCTGGCGCAGACCAGCCCTGATGACGAAAGCGCCACAACGTCACAAGACAGGCCCGAATTGCCCGACCCGGCGCCTGCCCCCGCCTCTGACTGGCAATACGCGCTGGGTCTGAAACTCAAAGCCGACGATGTGGCCCATCCGGGCAAACAGATCAAACTGCGGCCGGTGATCGGTCTGCGCCATGGCCGCTGGCGCATAGGCCAGAACACCAGCGAAGACTGGCTGCGCTTCAGTGGTTACCGCAAAGACACCGGCATCGAATACGACTGGAAAGACAGCGACAAGCTCAAGGTGGCGCTGTCCCTGCGCATCCAGAACATCACCGACAACGAAAGCTTTGACGGTTTTGGTTCAGGCAAAAACACCTTGCGCGGCCGCGCCAGCATCAGCTACCGGCTGACCCCACGCTGGTCCATGGGTGTCGATTTCACGCAAGATCTGCTGGCTCGGGGCGACGGCACCACGGTGACCCTCGGGGGCTCTTATTTGTGGCCACTGGCTGAGCGCAGCTCGCTCAGCATCAACAGCGGGGTGAACTGGGCCACGGCCGACCACTGGAAAACCCAATACCGCACCGCCCCCGCGCCCGCCTCACCCTGGCGCGCCGGATTGGGTGGATTGGGCGCTGGCCTGAGCTACCGCTACAGCATCCGCCCCCAGTGGGCTTGGTTTGGCACCGTCAGCACCTCACGGGCGCTGGGTCAGGTCAACGAAGTCAGCCCCTCCTTGCTCACCTGGAGCGGCCAGATCGGCCTGCTCTATTTCAGCCGTTGACCCGGCCACCGCGACCCCACCATGCCCGCATACCGTTTTGAAGCCCTGCAAACCGATGGCCAATTGCGCCAGGGCGTGGTCGAGGCCGACAGCCTCAAAACAGCCCGCAGCCAATTACGGGCCCAATCGCTGGTGCCCTTGCAAGTCGAAGTCATTGCCCTGGGCGACGGCCACGGGGTCAGTGAAGGTCTGCCCTGGTGGCAACGCCCCATCGGCAACAGCCGGGCCTTCAGCACCAGCGAGCGCGCGGTCTGGACACGCCAATTGGCCGGTCTGGTGGGCAGTGGCCTGCCGCTGGAGCGTGCCCTCTCGGCGCTGGCCGACGAAGCCGAAGACGACAAACAACGCCACCTGATGGCCGCCATCCGCGCCGAAGTCAATGCAGGCAGCAGCCTGGGCCGGGCGCTGGGCCTGCACCCCGGCGAATTCCCGGCGATTGACCGCGCTGTGATCGGCGCGGGCGAACAAAGCGGGCACCTGGGCGCGGTGCTCGAACAACTGGCCAACGACCTGGAAGACCAGCAAAACCTGCGCGCCAAGCTGCTGGGTGCGGCACTTTACCCGGCCATCGTCACCTTGGTGGCGCTGGCGATTGTGGTGTTTTTGGTCACCTCGGTGGTGCCGCAGGTGGCAGGCGTTTTTGCGGGCACCCAGCGCCAACTGCCGCTGCTCACCCAAGGCATGTTGGCCCTGAGTGATCTGGTGCGCCACTGGGGCTGGCTGATGCTGGCCCTGACGCTGGCGAGCGTCACCGCCTTTCGGTTGGCGCTGCGGCAAACCGCGTTTCGCCTGCGCTTTGACGCCGCCTGGCTGCGCCTGCCCCTGATCGGGCGGCTGGCCCGGGGCTACAACAGCGCCCGCTTTGCCGCCACCTTGGCCATGCTGACCGCTGCCGGAGTGCCCATTCTCAAAGCCTTGCAGGCCGCGGCCGACACCTTGTCCAACCAAGCGCTGCGTGCTGACGCGCTCGAAGCGCTGGTGCGGGTGCGCGAAGGCGCACCGCTGGGCACGGCGCTGGCAAACAACGGCCGCTTTCCCGGTTTGTTATCGATGTTTGCCCGGCTGGGCGAGCAAACCGGCCAACTGCCGGTCATGCTGCAACGCGCCGCGCAGCAACTGTCGTCTGAAGTGCAACGCCGCGCCATGGCCCTGGCCACCGTGCTGGAGCCATTGCTCATCGTGGGCATGGGCGGCATGGTCATGCTGATCGTGCTGGCGGTGCTGATGCCGATCATGGAACTGAACCAATGGGTCAAGTGACCCGAAGGAGCCCACATGCCTGCATCGCTTGAAGGCCAGCTTGTCGTCGCGATTTCGTCGCGGGCGCTGTTCGATTTTGAAGAAGAAAACCAGCTGTTTGAGCAAGGCGACGACCGGGCTTACATGAAGCTGCAACTCGATCGCCTGGAAGTGCCTGCCCGCCCGGGCGTGGCGTTTTCGCTGGTGCGCAAGCTGCTGGCGTTCAACGACGCCGACACGCAACGCGTCGAGGTGGTGATCCTCTCGCGCAACGACCCGGTCTCGGGCATGCGGGTGTTCCGCTCGGCCCAGCACTATGGCCTGCCCATCCAGCGCGGCAGCTTCACACGCGGGCAGCCGCCATGGCGCTACCTGCGGCCGCTCAACGCCAACCTGTTTTTGTCCACCCATTTGTCAGACGTGCGCGCCGCGCTCGACGCGGGCGTGCCTGCCGCGCAGGTCTACCCGCACTCGGCACTGGCATCAGAGGCGCACCCGCACGAAGTACGCATCGCCTTTGACGGCGACGCCGTGCTGTTTTCAGACGAGGCCGAGCGGGGGTTTCAGGCCGAGGGCCTGTCGGCATTTCAGCAGCACGAGCGCGACAAAGCGGCCCAGCCCTTGTCAGCCGGCCCCTTCAAGCCGGTGCTGCAAGCGCTGCACCGGCTGCAACAAGCGGGCACGCCCGCCATGCGCATCCGCACCGCGCTGGTGACCGCCCGCAGCGCCCCGGCGCATGAGCGCGCCATCCGCACCCTGATGGACTGGAACATCGAAGTCGATGAAGCCATGTTTTTGGGCGGCCTGCCCAAAGGCGAGTTTTTGCGCGAGTTCGAGCCCGATTTTTTCTTTGACGACCAGACCGGTCACATCGAATCGGCGGCCCGCCATGTGCCGTCGGGGCATGTGGCGTCAGGCGTGAGCAACGCCTGACTGGCTCGGGTTATTTTTTGCGGTCGGCCTTGGGCTCGACATAGGGCGTGACGGCCGTGCCATACATGCGGTAACCGGCCACACCCATGTGGGAATCGGTTTTTTCAGCGCTGAGCGACCCGCTGACCCACACCGTGTCGGTCAGGCCCACACGCTTGACGGGTTTGGCCAACAACACATGGATGATCTGGTTAGCGGGTGGCGGTGGTGAATGGATGCAGGCCCCAAAGTAAGGCACCAGCAAAAACTCGCTCATGCCGTCATCGCGGTCTTCCAGCGGCACCACAAAGCCCGGCAGGCGCACACTTTGCCCGACCAGCGCGGGGTTGACCGGGGCGCTGTCCCACACCTTGCGCATTTTTTTGAGCGCTTCAGCGGCACGCGGATCGTTGTCTTGCAAGGACTGCCAATTGAGCGATTTGAGGTCCTTGAACGGGTCCCAGCCTGCGGGCATGAGCTCGACCCATTCGATGTTGCGCGCAGCGCCTGCGACCGCTTTGCCTGCGGGGGCTGCATCGCTCGGGGTTTGCGCTTGTGCCGGGGCCATGCCCACCGCCCCCAGCCATGCGAGCCCGATGCCCAGCAGAGATGCCCGCCACGCGGCCTGTGTGCGCGCGCCTGTTGTGTTCATGTGTGTCATGTTCAATGCCTTGTGTGCATGCTGGCGTGTGTGTGCCTGTCAGACTCGGGGCGACAAGCCATCGGCCAACGACAAGCGGTAGGCCCGCCAGGCGGGCAGCAAGCTGGCCAGCAAGCCCGCCAGCAAAACCACGCCCAGCACCCAGCCCTGCGAGGGCAGTGGCCAGCCCGTGCCCAGATGCAGCCCCCAGGTGCTTTGCAGCCATGGCCCCAAGGCGGCTTGCACGCCCTGCGCCAGCCCCACCCCCAACAGCACACCCAAGCTGGTGACCCAGACCCCTTCAAGAATGAGCAAGGCCAGCACATGGCGCGGGCCTGCGCCCACAGCACGCAGCACGGCCAGCTCGCGGCGGCGCTGTTGCAAGCCTGCCAAAATCACCGCCACCAAAGACAGCACACTGACCAGCGCCACCAAGAGCGACACGGCCAGCAAAGCGTTTTCGCCCAGGCTCAGCACCTGCCACAAATCGTCCAGCGCCAGACCAGGCAATACACCCACCAGGGCCTCGGCCTCGTAGTCCGCCACAAACCGCTGCACCTGAAAGACCGCTGCCCGGCTTTTGAGGCCGACCAAGGCAGCCGACACCTGTTGCGGTTGCAAGTCAAACTTGCGCGCCTGCTCGGGCGGAATCTGCACGCCGGGCATCGGGGCCCCACCGGCCCAGTCCAGGTGCAGCGCTTGCAGCGCAGACAGGCTCACATGCACGGTGCGGTCCACCGGCGTGCCTGTGGGGGCCAACACCCCCACCACTTTGAAAGGCTTGTCACCATGCGCATGGGCACCATGGTGGTCGTGGTCGTGGTCGTCATCCGCCTCATCGGCACCGGCCTGCATGCCGTGCGACAGCACGATGGACTGGCCCACTTGATAGCCCAGTTTGCGGGCGACCTCTGCACCGATCACCGCTTCGTACAAACCGTCGAGCGTGCCCGCAAACGCGCCGCCTTGTGACATCTGCAAAGACTGCCGCGCACCGTACGCAAAATGCGTGAAGTAATCGGGCGTGGTGCCCAGCACCGGATAACCCCGGTGCGAATCACCCAAGCTCAGCGGCACCACCCATTTGACGGCCCGGTGTTGCGCCAGCGCCTCCACGCTGTCCATGCGCATGCCGTGGGAGGGTGAGCCGATGTGGAACACCGAAAACAGCATCAGCTGAACCGGGCTGGTGCGGGCACCAACGATCAAATCAACCCCGCTGACCGACTGCGCAAAGCTGCGCCGCAGATCGTGGCGCAGGCGCTCCAAGGTCCAGAGCAAGGCGGTGGCCAAGGCGATCGACAACACCACCCAAACCAATGTGCCTCGGCGGTTCCAGCTGCTGCGCCAGGCCAGACTGCGCAAGCTGTTCATGACGCGGCCCCGCTTTGCTGCAAGGCGGGCAATGACCACTGCACATCAAAGCGCCCGGCCAGCTGTGCATCGTGGCTGACGCACACCAGGGTGCTGCCCGCATCTCGGCACGCTTGCAACAAGAGGTCCATGAAGTCATGGCACAAGGCCGCGTCCAGCGCCGATGTGGGCTCGTCGGCCAGCACCACTTCGGGCTGCCCGATCAACGCACGAGCCGCCGCCACCCGCTGCTGCTGCCCCACAGACAGGGTGTCAGCCCGGCGCGTCCACAACGCCTTCGGCAAGCCCATGCGTGCAAGCCAAAGGCCCGCAGCCTCGTCGGGGCGGCCCTGGCAACGCTGACGCCTCAGCGCCGAGAAACGGCAAGGCAAGGTGACGTTGTCAAGCACGCTCAAATACGGCAACAAATTGAATTGCTGAAAAATCACGCCCACATGGTCAGCCCGAAAAGCATCGCGTCGCCCCGCAGGCAAAGCGGCCCAGTCCTGGCCCAACAGCAACACCCGGCCCTGGCGCGGGCTGAGCACACCCGACAACAGGCCCAGCAAGGTGCTTTTGCCCCCGCCGCTGGGGCCTTGCAAAAACACGGTGCGCCCGGCGTCCACCCGCAAGGGGCCCAGCACCAGAGTGTCCTCATCCTGCCCCGGCCAGGCAAATCGCAATGGCTCAATGTCGATCACAAGTCAGTCCTTTTACTGACACGCGAATATACAGGCCCAAGCCCCAAGTGCGGCCAATTCCCCCGTGCTTAAGCCCCTTCGTGACGACGGCCTTCGCGCCGAGCGATCCAGACCGTGGCGCACAAAATGACCAGTGCGCCCAGCCAGGTCGATTGGCTGGGCACATCGCCAAACACCAGCCAGCCCAGAAGCGAGGCCCAGACCAGGTCGAGAAATCGCAGCGACTGGGTGGCCGAAATGTCGGCCGCATGAAACGCCCGCGTCAGGCAGTAGTGGCCCAAACTGCCCAGCACCCCGGTGCAGGCAAAGCCCAGCCACTGCGCCAGCGTGGGGGCTTGCCAATTGGGCACGGCCATGGGGATGCTCAGCACCATCACCGTGAGGGCCTGCCACAGCACGATGACGCCGGGTTTTTCATAACGCGTGAGCGCCTTGGTGATCAAAAACGAAGCGGCAAACACCGGCGCGGAGGCCAGCATGACCAGGTTGTACCCACCGCCTGCGCCCGACATCTTGGGCAAGACCACCACCAGCACCCCGGCAAACCCGATGCCTGCGGCGATCCAACGGTCACGCCGCATGGGCTCGCCCAAAAACCAGGCGGCCCCGAGCATGATGAAAATCGGCCCGGTGAAACCGATGGCGGTCATGTCGGCCAATGGAATCTTGGGCAGCGCGGTGAACCACAAAACCAGCCCCAGCGTGTGCACGCCCCCGCGCCAAAATTGCCCGGTCATGTTGACCGGGCGATAGGCCTGCCAGCCGTCCCGAAACACCCAGGGCAAGATGACCACCAAACCAAAAAAGTAACGCAAAAATTGGGCTTGGTACACGTCCATTTGCATGGAAAGGCCCCGCGCCAGGGTGTTGAGCAGCGAAAACAGCAAACCGCCCAGGGTCATCCAGACCATGCCGCGCACCGCCGCAGGCCAGGCCGCCCAAGCGCGGGCGCTGCGCCGGTGGGCAATCGCCAGATGCCGTGGGGCCGAAAAAAAGGGCTTGCGTGGTGTCATGCAAGCCCTTGAAAGTCAATATGAATCACGCCCCCATCTTAGGGGTGGCCGGTGCAACGCCCAGTCGCCAGCGTTACCCCCGTACCCACATCACTGCGCGCTGTTTTGCAAAGCGGCGATGCGCTCTTCGATGGGCGGATGGGTGCTGAACAACTGGCCGATGCCTCCGGCAATGCCCATGGCGGCCACGCTCTTGGGCAACTCGGCCGTGTGCACACCACCCAGGCGGGCCAAGGCGTTGATCATGGGTTGCTTGCGGCCCATCAGTTTGGCGGCGCCCGCGTCGGCACGGAACTCGCGCTGGCGGCTGAACCAGGCCACGATGATGGCGGCAGCAAAACCGAGCACGATGTCCAGCACGATGGTGGTCACCATGTAGCCAATGCCGGGGCCGGTGTTTTCTTCGTCGTTCTTGCGCAGAAAGCTGTCCACGGCATAGCCGATCACCCGCGAGAGGAACACCACAAAGGTGTTCATCACACCCTGGATCAGCGTCATGGTGACCATGTCGCCGTTGGCGATGTGGGCCACCTCGTGGCCGATCACGGCCTCGACTTCTTCGCGGGTCATGTTGTAGAGCAGCCCGGTGGACACGGCCACCAGGGCCGAGTCACGGAAGGCACCTGTGGCAAAAGCGTTGGGATCGCCTTCAAAGATGCCGACTTCGGGCATGCCGATGCCGGATTTGTCCGCGAATTTGCGCACGGTGTCCACGATCCAGGCTTCATCGGCATTCTGGGGTTGGTCGATCACGCGCACGCCCGATGACCACTTGGCCATGGGCTTGCTGATCAGCAGCGAAATGATCGCGCCACCAAAGCCCATCACCAGGGCGTAACCCAGCAAGGCCCCCAGGTTCAGCCCGTTGGCCGTCAGGTAGCGGTTGACGCCCAGCAAGCTGGCGACGATGCCCAGAACCGCCACCACGGCGATGTTGGTCAGAACAAACAGAAAAATGCGTTTCATGAGAGTTTTTCACTTTCAGCCCTTTCCAGCAGGGCCGTGGATCGAATGGTAGGGATTCGGCCGTCAAAATCAAACGGGGCGGGCGATTTCCTCGGTGGCGTACGGTTTTTGGCGCGCATCAGGCCCGGGCCTGGCACGGCGGGGCCGAAACACCGACACATCGTCATAAAAAACCGCATCGGCATTGGCGGGCCACCAGCCCGGCACACCCAGCACCGGCAAGGGGCTGAAAGGCTTGGTCGCCAACTTGTCGGCCGTCAGGTCCTGAGCCAGCCAGGCGTCAATGTCGGCTGCGGCCACCGCCTGCGGCACGCGCCACAAATGCACGGTGATCGACTTGTAGGGCTGCACCAGCTTTTCAAGCGCAGCATGGCCAAAGGTCCACAGCCGCGTGTGCGCCCATTCGTCGCGCAGACCCACCATCGCATCAGCCCAGCGGTGTTCGGTCAGCGCCGCCCACAGGGCATCAGACGGCTGGATCAGCAGCGCGTTTTCATCGAACACGGTGGCCGCATCGCGCACCGGGCCGCGCACCTGACCCACGCCCGCACGGGCGATTTCAGCGGCCTGCAAGCGGTTGAGCTGGCGTTTGGCCTTTGGAAAGTGCATCCAACACAGGGCGTTGAAAAAGTCGTGCAAGCCCTCGCGGGTGGGTACTTGCCCATGGGCAAAAATGAAGTCTTCGTAGGCCTGGCCTTCGGGCAAGTCAGCTTGCGGCACAAAGCCCACCGGTGCCAAACCCGCACCGGTTAGGGCCTGCGGCTGCGGACTGCCCGCCACCACGCGCTGCGCAATGGGCTCACCCACTGCGCGCCAGTCGGCCAGCCAGGGGGCTGACCAGTCAATGTCAGCCACGCCCAAGGCCGATGCGCATTCGCACCGGTGCCCGGGACGGTTGGGGTTCAGGCCGACACCAGTCGCCACGGCAAGCTCTCGCCCGAACGCAGGGGCTTGAGTTCGGCTTCGCCAAAGGCAAAGCTTTCAGCGGGCGTCCAGCTTTCGCGGCGCAGCGTGAGGGTGCCGCTGTTGCGCGGCAGGCCGTAAAAGTCGGCCCCGTTGAAGCTGGCAAAGGCTTCGAGCTTGTCCAGTGCGCCAGCCTGGTCAAAGGCTTCGGCATACATCTCGATGGCCGCGTGCGCGGTGTAGCAACCGGCACAGCCCGTGGCGTGCTCTTTCAGGTGCGCCGGGTGCGGTGCGCTGTCGGTGCCCAGGAAGAACTTGCGGTTGCCACCCGTGGCCGCCTGCACCAGCGCCAGCCGGTGCGTCTCGCGCTTGAGCACGGGCAGGCAGTAGTAATGCGGGCGAATGCCGCCGGTGAAGATGGCGTTGCGGTTGTAAAGCAGGTGGTGCGCCGTGATGGTCGCGCCCAGCAGCTCGTCGGCCTCGGCCACGTACTGGGCCGCCTCTTTCGTGGTGATGTGCTCCATCACGATCTTGAGGCCCGGAAAATCGCGGCGCAGCGGAATCAGTTGCTGCTCGATGAAGACGGCCTCGCGGTCAAACAGGTCGATGTCTGGCGAAGTGACTTCGCCGTGCACCAACAACAGCACGCCTTCACGCTGCATGGCTTCGAGCACGGGGTAGATCTTGCGCAGATCGGTCACGCCCGCGTCGCTGTTGGTGGTGGCACCGGCCGGGTAGAGCTTGCAGGCCACCACGCCAGCCGCCTTGGCACGGGCGATTTCGGCCGGGTTCAGGTTGTCGGTCAGGTACAGCGTCATCAAAGGCTCAAACGTCATGCCCGCAGGCACGGCAGCCTGAATGCGCGCCTTGTAGGCCAGCGCCTGCTCGGCGGTGGTCACCGGCGGCTTGAGGTTGGGCATGATGATGGCGCGGCCAAACTGGGCGGCGGTGTGCGGCACCACCACATTCAGGGCAGCGCCGTCGCGCACATGCAAATGCCAGTCGTCCGGGCGGGTGAGGGTGAGTTCTTGGGTCATGGGGGGTATTGTCTCAAACCTGCGTAGCAGGTGAATTCGCCGCTCTTGGTGCCAGAGGTGGGGTCACGGGCCGGGGCTCATACTCGCTTCGCTCGCCAAATCGCCCCAACCCGTCACCCCACCTCTGGTGCGTGCAACAGCAGCGGACCCACAAACGAAGGTGATGACCAAGTCAACTGAAAACGCCCAAGAAACGGGGGGGGGGTGAATGGATGGGGCGAGCGAAGCAATGCCCCGCAGGGACTTCACGCCGTTATGAGTCGGCGAGTAGCGCAGGGCTGAACGGATCAGGGGCGACGCGTGTTTGAGCGAAGCGAGTTTGCGGCGCACCCCGTTCAGACCGAGCAACGCAGCGTGCCCGGAGCGCTAGCGCAGGGACGACGAATCCGGCTCGCCTTTCTTTGCTTACTTTCTTTGGCGAAGCAAAGAAAGTGAGTGCGCCGCCGGGCGCAATCCCGGCCAATGCACCTCAAACAAAACCCAATTTAATCGGGATCCGACCCCAATTAAAAGATCAGTGCTGCAGGATCTTGTTCAAAAAGTCCTTGGTCCGTGGCTGGCGGTTTTCGGGGTGGTTGAAGAACTCGTCTTTCGAGCAGTCCTCCAGAATGCGCCCGCCCACGTCGATGAAGATCACGCGGTTGGCCACTTTGCGGGCAAAGCCCATTTCGTGGGTCACGACCATCATGGTCATGCCCTCATTGGCCAGCTGCACCATCACATCGAGCACCTCGCCCACCATCTCGGGGTCGAGCGCCGAGGTCGGCTCGTCAAACAGCATCACGATCGGGTCCATCGACAGGGCCCGCGCAATCGCCACGCGCTGCTGCTGACCGCCCGAGAGTTGGCCCGGGAACTTGTCCTTGTGCGCCAGCAGGCCCACGCGGTCGAGCATTTTCAGGCCCCGCTCTTTGGCTTCGTCTTCGGAACGGCCCAGCACCTTGACCTGTGCAATCGTCAGGTTCTCGGTCACCGACAAATGCGGGAACAGCTCAAAGCTCTGGAACACCATGCCCACGCGCGAGCGCAACTTGGGCAAATCGGTGCCCGCGTCCATCAGCGACACACCGTCCACATGGATGCTGCCCTGCTGCACCGGCTCCAGGCCGTTGACGGTTTTGATGAGGGTGGACTTGCCCGAGCCCGAAGGCCCGCAGACCACCACCACATCGCCCTTGTTGATGCTCACAGAGCAGTCGTTGAGCACCTGGACCGGGCCATACCACTTGGACACATTTTTGATTTCAATCATTTTCAATTCCCCAATTCAGCACGCGCCTCAGCGCACGATGGCAATCTTGGCCTGCAGGCGCTTGACGCTCCAGGACAGTGCAAAACAAATCACGAAATAAACCAGCGCCGCCAGGATGTAGGCCTCTTCCGAACGACCATAAATCTTGCCCGCGTTGGTGAAGCCCTTGAGCAGGTCATAAGCGCCAATCGCATAAACCAGCGAGGTGTCCTGAAACAGGATGATGGTCTGCGTCAGCAGCACCGGCAGCATGTTGCGAAACGCTTGCGGCAAGATCACCAAGCGCATGTTCTGGCCATAGGTCATGCCCAAAGCCTGCCCGGCAAAGACCTGGCCACGCGGGATCGACTGGATGCCCGCACGCATGATCTCGCTGAAATACGCCGCCTCGAACGCCACGAAAGTGATGATGGCTGACCATTCGGCCCCGATCGGGCGGCCAATCACAAAAGGCATCAGCAAATAGAACCACAAAATCACCATGACCAGCGGCACCGAGCGCATGCCATTGACATAAAACGTGGCGGGCACGGTCAACAATTTGCTGCCCGACAAACGCATGAGCGCCAGCAAGGTGCCAAAGATCACGCCACCCAAGGTGGCCACCACCGTCAACTGCACACTGAACAGCAAACCGCCAAAGACGAACTTGCGCAGCACTTCCAGTTCGAAATAAGAAAAATCAAGTCCCAACATCTCAGTGGCCTCCCGTTGCGCCGGAGACGATGAAGCCAGGTACGCGCATTCTCTTTTCGATCAGCGCAAACACACGGTTCACCGCAAAGGCCGACAGCGCATACAGCGCCGTCACCGCCAGGTACACCTCAATGCCACGAGAAGTTTCTTCCTGCGCCTGCATGGCGAACATGGTCAGCTCGGCAATCGACACAGCAAACGCCACCGACGAATTTTTCAGCAGATTCATCGACTCGCTGGTCAGCGGCGGCAAGATGATGCGAAATGCCATCGGCAAGATCACATACCGGTAAGACTGCGCCGTGGTGAAACCCATGGCCATGGCGGCGTAGCGCTGACCTTTGGGCAGGGCCTGAATGCCCGCACGGAACTGCTCGGCAATCCGGGCTGAAGTGAAAAATCCCAGCCCCAACACCACCAGCAAAAAGCCCGGCACTTGCTGAAAGGCCGGGAACATTTTGGGCACCACGAAATACCACAGGAAAATCTGCACCAAAAGCGGAATGTTGCGAAACAACTCCACCCAAGCATTGGCCAACGCCGACACCACGGGCCGCCCAGGCAAGGTGCGCAAGGTGCCGATCACTGCACCCACCACCATGGCCACCAGCCAGGCGCTGCCCGCTACTGCCAGCGTCCAGCGCCAAGCCTCGAACATCCATTCGAGGTAAGTACGGCCACTGCCGTCATCGGTCAAAAAGACCTGCCAATCCCACGTCATCTTGCAACTCCCACCATTGGCGAATGCTTCGCCCCAAAAAGAAACCCCGCCCAAGTCATTCCCGGCGGGGTTTGCTCAGCGCCTTGAAGGTTTACTTCTTGGCGTATTCTTCAGCAGGCTTGTCGTTCAGGTTAGCCCAAGCCGCTTTGGTGCTCTCGCTCAAAGCCAGACCGATCTTGACGTTCTTGGGTGGAATGGGTTGCAGGAACCACTTGTCCCACAGCTTGGCCATCTCACCGCCTTTGACCAGATCACGCACGGTGTCGTCGGCCAGTTTCTTGAATGAAGGATCGTCCTTGCGAATCATGATGGCGATGGGCTCGACCGCCAGCACTTCGCCAACGATGCGGAAATCAGCAGGATTCTTGGCGTTGGCAATGTTGCCCGCCAGAATCGAGCCGTCCATCACGAAAGCATCGGCACGGCCAGAGTCCAGCAACAGGAAACTGTCAGCATGGTCTTTACCAAAAACTTCCTTGAAGTCCACGCCATTGGCGCGCTCATGCTTGCGCAGCAACTGAACCGAAGTGGTGCCTGTGGTGGTGGCCACATTTTTGTCCTTGAGCTGAGCGATGGAGGTGATGCCCGAAGCCACCTTGGTGGCAATGCGAACCTCTTCCACATAGGTCGTCACCACAAAAGCCACATCTTTTTGACGTGCGGCGTTGTTGGTGGTCGAACCACACTCGATGTCGACCGTGCCGTTTTGCACCAGAGGGATACGATTTTGAGAAGTGACCGACTGGAATTTCACATCCAGTTTTTTACCCACAGCTTTCTCGGCATTCGCAATGATGCGCTGGCAAATTTCATAATGAAAACCTGCGTACTTGCCATCACCGAGCGTGTAGGACAGTGCGCCTGAGGAGTCGCGCACGCCCATGGTGATGACGCCGGAAGTCTTGATTTTGGCCAAGGTATCGGCTTGGGCCGCCACGCAAGTCAAGGCGGCAATGGCAACAGCCAGCATTTGTTTTTTCATTGAAATCTCCAAAAAATAGCCTGACAAGGCGTGAGTTAAACCAAGGATTGAATCCGTGAAGCATGCACCATCATGGCATGTTCAACTGAACAACTGTCAATTCTTTGCACAAAATATGCCAGATTTGAAAGAAGTGCTGACTATAGTCAGTTTTAAGTCAGTCGGGCATCGGGGTGTTCCCCAGCCCGTCGCAGGGCCAACGAATCAATTCAACAGGGCAGGCAACGCAGTGTGGCTCGTCAAATAATCCCAGAACTCCTGCGCCGAACGCTTGGAACTGCCTTTGGGGCCTACCCGGGCACGGTAGGCTCGCACCTCCATGGTCAGCGTCAGGGTTTGCCCGTCCGGCAGACGGGCCTCCAGCAAAGCCCCGCTTTGCAGTTCCTTGCGAACTGCGCTGTGGGGCAAAAAGGCGATGCCATGGCCTTCAAGCGCCATGACCTTCAGGCCTTCGGCCATGTCGGTTTCATAGACGCGATCCAGATGAATGGGCACGTTCGATTGCTTGAGAATTCCATCCGTGACCCCGCCCAAATAAGCCCCCGGCGCATAACCCAGATAAGGCAAAGGCCGCGCAGCGGTGCCCGGCAACTCGAACACCGCATGGCCATCGGCACCCGCCTTGACGTAAGGCGCAATCAACTCGTGCCCCAACACCACCATGTCGTAGCGCTCGGCATCCAGTTGCAGGGGCTGCGAGGCATGGTGGTAAGCGATCAGCAAGTCACACCCGCCTTCGACCAGCCGCACGGCGGCGTCGTGCACATTGAGGGCAATCAACCGACTTTTGAGGGGCCCAAAACCTGACCGCAAGCTGGCCACCCAAGCCGGAAAAAACGTGAATGCCAGGGTGTGCGGCACGGCAAATTCAACAAAGTCCTGCCCGGCGGCATGGTGCCCCCTCAGCATGGCGCGGGTGTTTTGCAGCGACTGCAGCAACTCCAGCGCCTGGGCATACAAAGTCTGCCCAGCAGGCGTGAGTTGGGTAGGGTAAGAGCTGCGGTCCACCAGATCGGCTCCGGCCCAGGCTTCCAGCGACTGGATGCGGCGCGAAAACGCAGGCTGCGTCACATGCCGCAAATGCGCCGAACGACTGAAACTGCGGGTTTCAGCCAGGCTCACAAAATCTTCAAGCCATTTGGTTTCCATGTGACGATTATGGAGCCGTACAGCGAAAGCCCGTAGGTCGGAGCTTCAGCTCCGACAATGGGTGCTTCGGCGCAGGCCGCATGTCGGGGCTGAAGCCGCCGACCTACTCATCATTTAATCAGCCGATTGCTGCATGGCCCACATGCTGGCGTAACGCCCCTGCATGGCCAGCAAGGTGGCATGGTTGCCGCGCTCAATGATGCGTCCAGCGTCCATCACCAAGATCTCATGGGCCTCCACCACAGTGGACAAGCGATGCGCAATCACCAGCGTGGTTTTGTTCTGCGCCACACCGGCCAACTCGGCCTGGATGGCGCGTTCATTGGCCGAATCGAGTGCCGAGGTGGCCTCGTCAAACACCAGGATCGGCGGGTCCTTGAGCAAAGTCCGGGCAATGGCCACGCGCTGCTTTTCGCCGCCCGACAACTTGAGGCCACGCTCACCCACCGAGGTGGCATACGCCTGGGGTGTGGACACAATGAAGTCGTGGATGCGGGCCGCGCGGGCGGCATCTTCGATCTCGGTCTGGCTGGCCCCGGGACGGCCATAGGCGATGTTGTAGGCCACCGTGTCATTGAACAGCACCGTGTCCTGCGGCACGATGCCCAAAGCCCGTCGCACGCTGGCCTGGGTCACTTGCCGGATGTCCTGCCCCGCCATGCGGATGCTGCCTTGCTGCACATCATAAAAACGGAACATCAAGCGCGCCAAAGTGGACTTTCCCGAACCCGAAGGCCCCACCACCGCCACCGTCTTGCCCGCAGGAATCTCAAAGCTGATGTTGTGCAAGATAGGACGGTCAGGTTCGTAGGCGAACGACACCCCGTCAAACACCACCGCTGGTGGCCCCTGCAGCGCCAGCGCCTGTGCGCCGGGCAGATCGGCCACTTCACGCTCGCGGTCCATCAACACGAACATCTTGTCCAGATCGGTCAGACTTTGCTTGATCTCGCGGTACAGCACACCCAAAAAATTCAGCGGAATGTAGAGCTGGATCATGAAGGCATTGATCATGACCAGATCGCCCAGCGTCATGCGCCCGTCCACCACCCCTTGCGTGGCACGCCAAAGCATGGCCACCAGCGCGCTGGCAATGATGAGTTGCTGCCCGGTGTTGAGCAGCGACAAGGTGGTCTGGGCTTTGAGCCGTGCCACGCGCAAACGCTCCAGGCTTTCGTCGTACCGACGCGCCTCAAAGGCTTCGTTGCCAAAGTATTTCACCGTCTCGTAGTTCAGCAAGGAATCAATCGCCTTGGTGTGCGCGGCCGAATCAAACTCGTTGGCCTGCCGGCGAAATTGGGTGCGCCACTCGGTGATGCGGACTGTAAAAAAAATGTACAGCACCAGCGCACCGCCGGTGATCCAGGCAAACCACGCGTCAAATTTGACGGCCAAAATGGTCAGCACCAACCCCACTTCAATCAGCGTGGGCACGATGCTGTAGAGCGAATACGAAATCAGCGACTCGATGCCGCGCACACCCCGCTCGATGTCGCGTGTCATGCCCCCGGTCTGCCGCGCCAAGTGAAAGCGCAGGCTCAAGGCGTGCAGATGTTCAAAGGTCTGCAAAGCAATGCTGCGCGCCGCGCCCTGGGTGGCCTTGGCAAACACCAACTCGCGCAGCTCCGTCAAGGCAGACGTCATCAGACGCAAAACCCCATAACCCAGCAGCAAGCTCACAGGCACCACCAGCACGACACGGGGATCGCCTGGTCGAATGCTCATGGCGTCGATCAACTCCTTGAGCAACAAAGGCACGCTGACGTTGGCCAGCTTGGCCCCCACCATCAGCGCCAGCGCCGTGACCACCCGCCATTTGTATTGCCACAAATAGGGCAACAGGCGCGACAAAGTTTGCCAATCACCCGAGCGGGCACCGGCAGCTGCAGAGGGAGAAGTTTCGCCATGGTGGCGCATAAGGGACAATCCAGTTTTTGAGTTCACCCGATTGTGCCCATGTCTGAAACCACCCGCCCCCACACCGTGGCTTTACCCACCGACCAGGAATTGGTGCTCAAGGTCATCCCCATGCCCGCCGACTGCAATGCCAGCGGCGATATTTTTGGCGGCTGGGTCATGGCCCAGGTGGACTTGGCCGGAGCCGTTCTGCCTGCGCGACGCGTCAAGGGCCGCATCGCCACCGTGGCGGTCAACGAGTTCATCTTCAAACAGGCGGTCAAGGTGGGTGACATCCTGTCGTTCTTTGCCCGCATCGTGAAAGTGGGCCGCACCTCGGTCACCGTGCAGGTCGAAGTGTTCGCGGAGCGCTTCGCGCTACAGGGTCAATACATCAAAGTGACCGAAGCGCGGCTGACCTATGTGGCCATCGACAGCCAGGGCAAGCCCTGCCCTGTGCCTGCGGAATGACCACTCAAGAGACGATGTAAGCTGCTGCGCCTGTCGACATCAAAGTGCCATCCGGGCCGCAAAACTCCATGCGCGATGAGCCCACCCGCGAGCCCACTCGCGTGGCGTTGGCGGTGATGGTGAAGTGCTCACCAATGCCCGGTCGCAAATAGTCCACCCGCAAGTCGATGGTGCCCAGCTTGGCAAAACGCTCCAGGCGCTTGGCCGGGGGCTCGTCCATGTGCTTGGCCGCCAGCGCCGCCATCACGGCCGCGCTGCCGATCGCGTCCAGCACCGCACTGATGACGCCGCCATGGATACGGTTGTAGGCAAAGTGCCCCACCAGTTCGGGGCGCATGTCGATGCGCGCTTCCACCCCTTCGGGCGTGACTTTGACCAGCTTCAGACCGAGCGTCTTGTTGAAAACAATCTTTTCTTCGTAGATCTGGCGAAAGCCTTCGATGTATTTTGGCTCTAGGACAACGGGGGCAGATGGACGGTGGGACATCGGATGATTTGATGGATGAACGGACATCACAGTTTGGAAAAGTCCGGCTTGCGCTTTTCCATGAAAGCACCGAAGGCTTCACGCGCTGCGGGTTCGCGCAACATCCGGCCAAAGCTTTGGCCCTCTTCGTCCATCTTGGCCAGCACTTCTTGCCGGTAGCCGCCTTTCATCAGGCGTTTGGTCTCGATCAGCGAAGACAGTGGCTTGCCCGCCAGCTTGCGTGCTTGCGCCTGCGCGTAGCCATTGACCTCGGTGGGGGGCACCACGCGGTTGACCAAGCCGACCTCTTGCGCCGCTTCGGCAAAGAAAGGATCGCCCATGAGCAAGGCTTCAGCCGCCCGGTGGTAACCGAACATGCGTGGCGCCAGCAGGCTCGACGCGGCTTCGGGGCACAGACCCAGGTTGACAAAGGGCATTGAAAACGCGGCGTTGTCTCCGGCATAGACCAGATCGCAATGGAACAGCATGGTGGTGCCAATGCCCACAGCAGGCCCGGCAACAGCCGCCAGCAAAGGTTTTTCAAACGTGGCGATGCCGCGCAAGAAACGAAACACGGCCGACTCGGGCGTACTGGGCGGCTGATTCAGAAAGTCACCAATGTCGTTGCCCGCACTGAAGATGCTTTCGTGCCCCTGAAACAGCACCACGCGCACACTGGCGTCCGCCGCCGCTTGCGCCACCGCATCGGCCATGGCGGCATACATGCTGGAGGTGATGGAGTTTTTCTTGTCCAGGCGGTTGAAAGTGATGGTCATCACCCCCGCATCGGTGTGGGTCAGGATGTCAGACATGTTGCTTCCGTCAAAAAATGAAAAGGCCGCCTGGCGGGGCGGCGGCTCTGAATGAATGGCGGGTCAGGGGGCCTTGACCCAAACCTGGTTGCGCCAGAAAGGCCCCAGAAAACCACGCACTTGCAGTTTGGCCCCGCCGTCCATGGGCGTCAGTCGCACGCGGTACAGCTTGCCCTCTTCCGGGTCGAGGATGTCGCCCCCCTCCCAGTAGTCATTGCCCGAAGCTTTCTTGACGCCCCGGATGATTTCCATGCCCAAAATGGTCTGGTCCTTGCGGTCGTCCTTGCACTGCGCGCACTTGGCCGCCGGGTCGGCGTCCTTGCGCAGAATCTGACTGACCTTGCCGCGCAGCACGCCACCGACATCCTCGATGGTGACCACGCTTTTGGTCTCACCGGTCTTGTCATCAATCGTGTGCCAACGGCCCACCGGGCTGTTGGCCTGCGCTGACAGCGCCAGCCAAGCGGCTCCGGCCAACAGGCTCATGCGAATGCTGTTTTTCATGGCAAATCTCCTTGCAGGCGGCATCATGCCAGAGCGGCGTCGGTGTCCATCAACACCTCGCTGCCCGCACGGATGCGGCGCATCAGGCTCGACGTTTCGGGCATCAGGCGGGTGAAGTAAAAACGTGCCGTTTGCAGCTTGGCCTGGTAGAACGGATCAGGTCGTTGCGCCTCTTCTTCGGCCTCGGCCAGCTTCTTCAAGGCCACCTGAGCCGAACGCGCCCAAAAATAACCCAGCACCAAGTGCCCCACCACGCGCAGGTAGTCGACTGCCGCTGCGCCCACCTCGTCGGCGTTGCTCATGGCCTTCATGCCCACTTCGCCGGTGAGTTGGGTGAGCTTTTGGCCCAGATCGGCCAGCGGCTTGACGAACTCGCCCATGGCTTCGTTGTCCATTTCGGACTTGACCAATTGCTCGACCAGCTTGCCGAATTTTTTGAGCGATGCCCCCTGGTTGCCCAGCACCTTGCGACCCAGCAAATCCAGCGACTGGATGGTGTTGGTGCCTTCATAAATCATGTTGATGCGGGCATCGCGCACGAACTGCTCCATGCCCCATTCCTTGATGAACCCATGACCGCCGTACACCTGCTGGCATTCCACCGCCGCCTGAAAACCGTTGTCGGTCAAAAACGCCTTGACGATGGGCGTGAGCAAGGCCAGCAATTCGGCCGATTCGGCCCGCACCGCTTCATCAGGGTGGTTGAGTTCCTTGTCGAGCAACAAGGCCCCAAAGCACGCCAACGCCCGACCACCTTCGGCATAGGCCTTGGCCGTCATCAGCATGCGGCGCACATCGGGGTGAACAATGATCGGATCGGCCGGTTTGCCGGGGGCCTTGACGCCGGTGAGTGAGCGCATCTGCACCCGGTCTTTGGCGTAGGCCAGCGCGTTTTGGTAGGCCACTTCGGTCAGGCCCAGCGACTGGTTGCCCACACCCAAGCGGGCGGCGTTCATCATGACGAACATGGCCGCCAAGCCCTTGTGGGGCTGCCCGACCAAAGTGCCCACGGCCTCATCGAGCACCATCTGGCAGGTGGCGTTGCCATGGATGCCCATCTTGTGCTCCAGCCCGCCGCAGTAAATGCCATTGCGCTCACCCATGCTGCCATCGGCGGTCACCTTGAACTTGGGCACAAGGAACAGGCTGATGCCTTTGCTGCCGGGCGGGGCATCGGGCAAACGGGCCAGCACCAGGTGCACGATGTTGGCCGCCATGTCGTGCTCGCCCGCGCTGATGAAGATCTTTTGCCCGGTGATGCGGTAGGTGCCGTCCAGCTGAGGCTCGGCCTTGGTACGCAACAGCCCCAGATCGGTGCCGCAGTGCGGCTCGGTCAGGCACATGGTGCCGGTCCACTCACCACTGGTCAGCTTGGGCAAATACAGCGCTTTTTGCTCGGCTGTGCCATGTGCATGCAGGCACTCGTAAGCGCCATGCGACAGACCGGGGTACATGGTCCAGGCCTGGTTGGCCGAGTTGAGCATTTCATAGAAGCACTGGTTGACCACAAACGGCAGCCCTTGGCCACCAAACTCGGGATCGCAACTCAGCGAAGGCCAGCCCCCTGCCACATATTGGGCATACGCCGCTTTGAAGCCATCGGGGGCCTTGACCTCATGGGTCTCGCGGTTGAGCGTGCAGCCCTGGGCATCGCCTGAGATGTTGAGCGGGAACACCACCTCGGCGGCAAATTTGCCGCCTTCTTGCAGCACCGCATTGATGGTGTCGGCATCGGTGTCCGCGTGACGGGGCAAAGCCTTGAGTTCGTCACTCACATTGAACAGTTCATGCAGGACAAACTGCATGTCTCGGACGGGCGGGTTGTAAATGGGCATGAAAAACCTCGTGAACAGGCAAGTGAAGAACTAAAAATCGGGTCAGGCCAGGTTGGCCAAAGTTGCTGGTGGCGCTGCGCCATAGCGCATGAGGATGTGGGCAAAGCCTTGGCGGGCACGGTCTGCCGACACAGGGTTGCGCAAGAAGCGGGCTTCGTAATGCAACGCCAGAATCAAGCCATGGATCTCGAAGGCGATCTGCAAGGCATCGGCCTGGCGACTCAGGTGCCCGGCGTCTTGCGCCATCTCGACCGCCCGGCGCAATGCAGCCTGCCAACTGGACACCGACGACACCAGAGCATCCCGCACCGGGCCGGTGCGGTCGTCAAACTCGACCGCGCCACTGATGTAAATGCAACCGGAATCGATCTCGGCCGAGGTCTGCACCATCCAGTTGTCAAACATGGCCTGCAAACGCGGCACGCCGCGCGCTTGTTGCATGGCGGGGTAAAACACCTCGGCTTCAAAGCGGGTGTGGTATTCGCGGATGACCGAAATCTGCATCTCTTCACGCGAGCCAAAGTGGGCAAACACACCCGACTTGCTCATGCCCGTGACCTCAGCCAGCGCCCCGATGGACAGTCCCTCCAGGCCAATTTGTGAGGCCAGGCGCAAGGCCGCATCGATGATGACCGATTTGGTCTGCTGGCCTTTGAGCAAGACCCGGCGCGCAGGCTCGGGGGGGGCTTCGGTTTTGACGGGGAGTTTGCGGATGTTCATGGCAATAAAATAGAACGACCGTTCTATTTTGCACCAATTCAGCCCCCCATCCTCAAAGACCTGCCGTGATCAGGGTAAATCAGGAGCCCCGGGACTGCGGGGCTGACCTGGTTGGGGCTCAAGCCTTGAAAGCCACCACCTTCTGGGTTTGTTCGCCCAAGCCCTCGATGCCCAAACGCATCACATCGCCACGCTTGAGGTAAACCGGCGCGGGCTGGCCGTCTTTCTTGATGCCCATGCCCACGCCCGGAGGGGTGCCTGTGGTGATGATGTCACCGGGCTCAAGGGTCATGAACTGGCTCACATAGCTCACCAGTTTGGCCACCCCAAAAATCATGGTCTTGGTGTTGCCAGTCTGCATGCGCACGCCGTTGAGGTCCAGCCACATGCCCAGGGCCTGTGGGTTGGGCACCTCGTCCCGCGTCACCAACCATGGCCCCACTGGTCCAAAGGTATCGCATCCCTTGCCCTTGTCCCAGGAGCCGCCCAGCTCCAGCTGGTAAGCGCGCTCACTCACATCGTTGACCACGCAATAACCGGCCACAAAATTGAGCGCGTCTTTTTGTGTGACATAGCGGGCACGCGTGCCGATCACGATGCCCAACTCGACTTCCCAGTCGGTTTTCTTCGAGCCTTTGGGCAACATCACATCGTCATCGGCCCCCTGAATGCAACTGATGGCTTTGGTGAACACGATCGGTTCTTTGGGAATCGGCATGCCCGACTCGGCCGCATGGTCGGCGTAATTGAGGCCAATGGCGATGAATTTTTGGGTTTGCGCCACAGGGGTGCCAAAGCGCTTTTTTCCCCGCACCAAAGGCAGCTTGTCGGTTTTGAGTTTGGCCAGCTTGGCCAGCGCTTTGTCAGACAGCTGATCGGGCGTGATGTCCTTGACCACACTGCTCAGGTCACGCAAGCGGCCGTCAGCGTCAATCAGACCGGGTTTTTCCTTGCCGGGTTGGCCAAAACGAACGAGTTTCATGGATGCCTTTCAAAAAAGTGAGGGTGAACCGGGTCGTCAGATGGTCATGCCACCATCGATTGAATAAACGTTGCCTGTCGAAAAAATCGACTCATCTGAAGCCAGGAAAGTGACAAGGGGCGCAATTTCATGCGCCTGGGCCAGACGCCCCATGGGTTGTCGCGCCACGAAATCCTGGCGCGCCTGCACGGGGTCGGGCTGGCTGTTGATGCGGTCTTGCAGTGAAGGGGTGTCCACGGTCCCGGGGCAAATGCAATTGCAACGAATCCCCTGGCGCACATGGTCGGCAGCCACACTCTTGGTCAGTCCGATGACGGCGGCCTTGGTGGTGCCATAGATGAAACGGTTGGGCAGCCCTTTGACGCTGGAGCACACGCTGGCCATGTTGATGATGCTGCCGCCCCGTCCTTCCCGCTCAAACTGGGCCAGCATTTTCGGCAACACTGCCTGAATCATCCAGAACTGCGAACGCACATTCAAATTGAAACCGGCTTCCCACTGCGCGTCTGTGGCCTCCAAAATGCTGCCACTGTGCACAAACCCAGCACAGTTGAACAAGCCATCCACCCGTTCCAGACCCGCCACCTGGGTCCGCACAGCGTCTTTGTCGAGCACGTCCAGCACCGAAGTGTGGACACCCGGCACGCCGGCATAGCTGCGCAGCAAATCCGGATTGACATCGGTGGCATGCACGGTGGCACCTTCGGCCGCCATGGCCAAAACAGCGGCTTTGCCAATGCCTTGGCCAGCGGCCGTGACCAAAATGGTTTTATTCTGAAGTCTCATGGGCGATGTCCTGAGGGTCGTGACGCAGCGCACACCCAAGAAGTCCATCGGCGTGGCTGCACGCCATTAAACCCGGCTTGCGGCTACAGCACACCCATAGCGCGACAACTGCGCGACAGTCAGCGCGGCTCAGTCCCCAACAAGCGTGCCAAGGCCGGCTGCAAATGCTCGGACGGCAAACGCCGAAAACCCGAGCGGGCAAAGCGTTGCAAACGGCCTTGCATGAAGGCCACCAGCAAAGAAGCTGTCAACTGGGCATCGGCGGTGGGGGTGGCCGAGTCAGCCCCTCGCAGCGACTGGCGCAATTGCGCCTCGATTTTGTCAAACAGCAAATTGATGCGCTCTTGCAGGCGTTCGTGCTCCAGCACCAGCGCGTCGCCGGTCATGACACGGCACATGCCGGGATTTTTTTCGGCAAATTGCAACAGCAATCCCACGATGCGCCCCGCCTGCTGAGGGCCTGCAATCTCGCGATCGGTCACCTGGCGAATCAACCCAAACGCCGACTGCTCGACAAAGTCGATCAACGCCTCGAACATTTGCGCCTTGCTGGCAAAGTGCCGATAGAGCGCCGCCTCGCTCACGCCAATCTTGCCAGCCAGACCAGCGGTGGTGATGCGCTCAGCCCCTGGCTGCTCCAGCATGCCTGCCAGGGTCTGCAGGATTTGCTGGCGGCGCTCCCCCGGACGCGGGCGCTTGCGGACCGGGGCCGCATCGTCGGCTGCGGCTTCGCGGTGATCTTCAAAATCTGACATGTTTGCCCCTTGTCTCTTCTTTGTCACCCCTCAACCGCAACCCACTCAAGGCGTCTCAACGGCCACGGATCATGGTGCCAAACGCTTGCGCAGACAGCACCTCCAGCAGCATGCCATGCGGCACACGCCCGTCGATGATGTGCACTGCATTCACCCCACTTTTGGCCGCGTCCAGCGCACCGGCGATCTTGGGGATCATGCCGCCGCTGATGGTGCCGTCAGCGCACAACTCGTCGATGCGTTGAGGCGTCAACTCGGTCAGCAACTCGCCTTGCTTGTCCAGCACGCCACGGATGTTGGTCAGCATCAGCAGTTTTTCGGCCTGCAATTCGGTGGCCAGACGGGCGGCCACCACGTCGGCATTGATGTTGTAACTCTCGTTGTGCTCGCCAAACCCGATGGGACTGACCACCGGAATGAAATCGCTGCTTTGCAAGGTCTTGAGCACCGTGGTGTCCATGCTGACGATGTCGCCCACCTGCCCCACATCGTGGACTTTGCTCGGGTCCTGGCTGTCGAGCAAGCGCAGCTTTTGGGCACGGATCAGGCCACCATCGCGTCCGGTCAGGCCCACGGCCTTGCCGCCCGCTTGGTTGATCATGCCCACGATGTCCTGCTGGACTTCACCGCCCAGCACCCACTGCACCACTTCCATGGTCTCGGGATCGGTCACGCGCATGCCCTGAATGAACTCGCCTTGCTTGCCCAGGCGCTTGAGCAGACCCTCGATCTGGGGACCTCCGCCGTGCACCACCACCGGGTTCATGCCCACCAGCTTGAGCAAGACCACATCTTCGGCAAACGCCTGCTGCAAAGCCGGGTCGGTCATGGCGTTGCCGCCGTATTTGATGACCAAGGTTTTGCCATGGTATTGGCGAATGAAGGGCATGGCCTGCGCCAGGATCTGGGCCCGATCGGCCGGGGCGACAGGAGAAGCTGCGGTGGAATTCGTCATGGTGCGAAAGAGAGGGATGAATCAGGAAAGTCGTTGGTCAGGCATTTTGCCGCAAGCCAATGACAGCTCAGAGGATCTCGGCCAGCAAGCGATTGACCCCCTGCGCCCAGTGCGGCAAATACAGGCCAAAGGCGTTTTGCAGGCGCTGCGTGGCCAAACGCGAATTGAGCGGACGCTGCGCCGGCGTGGGAAAAGCGCTGGTGGGCACCGGTGCGATTTCTTGCACCTTGAGCGCCAGCTCGGGGTGCAGTTGTCGGGCCTGCGCAATCACATGGCGGGCATAACCATGCCAGCTGGTTTCACCGCCCGCCACCAGGTGGTAGAGCCCTGCCAGCTGGGGCTGTTGCCGCACGGCTCGGATCGCGTGGGCCGTGACATCGGCAATCAGGTCGGCCCCGGTGGGCGCACCATGCTGGTCGTCGATCACGGTGAGGCGTTCGCGCTCACCGGCCAGGCGCAACATGGTTTTGGCAAAGTTGCCGCCCCGCGCTGCATAGACCCAGCTGGTGCGAAAAATCAGGTGCTTGCAACCGCTGGCGGCAATGGCCTGCTCGCCTTCGAGTTTGGTCTGACCGTACACGCTCAGTGGCCCGGTGGCGTCACCTTCCTGCCAGGGCCGATCACCTGTGCCATCAAACACATAGTCGGTGGAGTAGTGCACCAGCCAGGACCCCGTTTCGGCTGCCGCCTGTGCCAACGCGGCGGGGGCCGACGCATTGAGGGTGCGGGCCAGCCCGACTTCGCTCTCGGCCTTGTCCACGGCGGTGTGGGCTGCGGCATTGACGATGACGTCAGGGCGCCAATCGCGCACCGTTTGCGCCACACGCTCGGGCTGGCTCAGGTCACCACACCAACCGGTGCTGTGGCGGTCCAGCGCCAGCATCTCACCCAACGGGGTCAGGCTGCGCTGAAGTTCCCAGCCCACCTGACCGTTTCGGCCCAAAAGCAGGATTTTCATAACGCGCTGTATTGTTTTTGCACCCACTCACGGTAAGCGCCACTTTGCACATGGGCCACCCACTCGGGGTTGGCCAGATACCACTGCACCGTCTTGCGGATGCCCGTCTCGAAGGTCTCAGCCGGCTTCCAGCCCAACTCCGCCTCAAGCTTGCGGGCATCGATCGCGTAGCGGCGGTCGTGACCCGGGCGGTCGGTGACGTAGGTGATCTGGGTGGCGTAAGAGCTGCCGTCCGCCTTGGGGCGCAGCTCATCGAGCAATCGGCACACGGTCTGCACGATCTCGATGTTGGGTTTTTCGTTCCAGCCGCCCACGTTGTAGGTCTCGCCCAGGCGCCCGGCTTCGAGCACGCGCCGGATGGCGCTGCAGTGGTCTTTCACATACAGCCAGTCGCGGATTTGCATGCCGTCGCCATAGACCGGCAAGCTCTTGCCCGCCAGCGCATTGACGATCATCAGCGGAATCAGCTTCTCCGGAAAGTGGTACGGCCCGTAGTTGTTGGAACAGTTGGTGGTCAGCACCGGCAGGCCATAGGTGTGGTGCCAGGCGCGCACAAGGTGGTCGCTGGCGGCCTTGCTGGCACTGTAGGGACTGTTGGGTTCATAGCGGTTCGTCTCGGCAAAGGCCGGATCGTCCTTGGTTAAAGAGCCATACACCTCGTCGGTGGACACATGCAAAAAGCGGAAGGCGGCCTTGTTTGACTCAGGCAGGCCACTCCAGTAGCCCCGCACCGACTCCAGCAGCCGGAAAGTGCCCACGATGTTGGTCTCGATGAAATCGCCCGGGCCGTGGATGGAGCGGTCCACATGGCTTTCAGCGGCAAAGTTGACCACGGCACGGGGCTGGTGCTCGGCCAGCAGGCGATTGACCAGGGCGGCATCGCCGATGTCGCCTTGAACCAGTTGATGCCGTGCGTCGCCTTGCAGACTGGCCAGGGTTTCGGGGTTGCCCGCGTAGGTGAGCTTGTCGAGGTTGATGACGGGCTCATCGCTGGCGGCCAGCCAGTCGAGGACGAAATTGGCACCGATGAAGCCGGCACCGCCGGTGACGAGGAGGGTCATGTCAAGCAAAAATAAGAAGGCGCTGCGGGTTGCTGCACCACTGCCGCTCGATTTTAGAAGCATCCCCCCGCAAGCAAACGGGGCAAGGCAGGTTAAAGTGAAGGCTTCTGGAAGGACGTTCACCATGGCCAAATCTCCCTCGGGCGACAAACCCCAAACCACCACCGGCGGCGCCGAAACCCCGGCCCAGCACATCTGGCTGGCCGGTCTGGGAGCCATGGCCAAAGCGCAGGAACAAGGCAGCAAAGCCATTGAAGCGCTGGTCAATGATGGTCTGGCCTTTCAGCGCAAGAGCCAGGCCGAAGCCCAGCAACGCCTTCACGAAGCCACCGAACGGCTGACCCACATGGCCACCGACTTTGGTCAACAGGCCAGCGGACGCGTCGACAAACTGGAGCACCTGTTTGAAGACCGCGTGGCCAAAGCCCTGAACCGCCTGGGCATGCCAACCTTGCAGGACATTCAGCAACTGAACGACCGCGTGGCCCTGCTGGAAGCGCAATTGGCCACCTTGCAAAAAACCACCGCCAAGGCACCTGCCACACCCAAAGCCAAGCCGACAGCCCAACCCAAGGCCTCGGCATCCAAGGCCCCTGCCCGCAAGAAATCGGCCTGAACACGCGCCACCGGACATGGTCAAAAAAGCCCCACGCCGCACCGCCCAGCGCATCGCTGAGGTCACGCTGGAGCTGTTCAACCGGTTCGGCGAACCCAATGTCTCGACCACGCTGATTTCATCCGAGCTGAACATCAGTCCCGGCAACCTTTACTACCATTTCCCGTCAAAGGACGCGCTGGTCAATCACCTGTTCAACCAGTATGAAACGGCGATCCTGAGCCTGCTGGACGCGGCCCCTGACGTGCAGGACGTTGAAGATGCCTGGTTTTTTCTGCACTCGCTGTTCGAGCAAGTCTGGAGCCACCGTTTCCTGTACCGGGACCTGAACAACCTGTTGTCCGGCAACCGCCATCTGGAGACGCATTTCCATGCGGTGTTGGGCCGCAAAACCCATGCACTGCGCCTGATGCTGGAGTCGCTGGCGGCTGCCGGGCTCATGCAGATCGACCCCGACAGCATCGAGTCTTTGTCGGCCAGCATGGCGGTGATGGTGACGTATTGGCTAAGCTATGAATATGTGCGCAACCCGCGCCAGGCACTGGAGCCCGCCAGTGCAGGGGTGGCGCTCACACGAGGGGCGCAGCATGTGCTGGCCCTGCTCACGCCCTACATGGCCAGTGCCGATTTGCAGACGCATTTGCGCAGCCTGACGGCCGCTTACAGCGCCCCGGCTTTGCCCTGAAACCGCCTGATCGCCTCATTCAGGCAGCAGCAGCAAAACGGTGGTTGGCCATGGCCAGCAAGCCGTCAAAAATCAGATTATCGACCAACTCAAACTGGCGCGACATGCTTGGCGCCATCTTCCAGCCCGCACCACCGGTCATGATGCACATGGGTTCTTGCCCGATGTGCTCGCGCAGGTGCTGCACCATGCGCTCGCAAGCACCCGCGATCGCATAAGTGCCGCCGCTGGTCAGCGCATCGCTGGTGTTGGTCGGAAAAGGTGTGACCTCACCGGTGGGCACATGCAAGCCTGCTGTGCCCGATTCGAGTGCCCGCAGCATGATGCCGTGACCCGGCAGGATCAAACCGCCCAGAAAGCGGCCTTCGGCGTCAATGGCCTCCACCGTGACCGCCGTGCCCACCATCACCACTACCAGCGGACGTGGTGCGCCACCTGCAGCCAGCATGCGCTGACGGGCACCGATCATGGCCACCCAACGGTCTGCCCCCAGGCGACTGGGGTGGTCATACCCGTTGGTCAGCCCCGCTTCGGACACACTGGGCACCACCCACTTGGGATGGATGTCCCAGATTTCCATTTGCTCTTGCACGCGGCGCTTGATCGCATCGCCCGCCACCACGCAACCCAGCATGAACTCAGGCTCGGCCAGCGCGGCCCAGGGGCCTTCGGCCAGACGGTCGATGTTTTCAAGGAATTCAGCACCATGGGCAAGCAAGGCGGCATCCGGGTGTGGCCGCTCGTAGAGCGCCCATTTGAGTCGGGTGTTGCCGACATCAAGAGCTAAAAAGGTCATGGCACGATGATAATGACTTTCATGCTGGCCCCTCCTCATGACATTCCCCACCTGAGCGCGCAGGCATTGTCCCCCAGCATCCACAACAAGCAGGTGCACTGCCGAAAAGGTTCAGTGGCCTTGACTCGCGGCCAGGCGGGTCCAGCCTGTCAGGTCAAGTGCCGCCAGCGCCATGATCCGGGCTGAATCCACCAGCTCCTGAATGCCCACATATTCATCAGGCTGGTGCGCCAAATCCAAGATGCCAGGTCCATAGGCAATGCAGTCACGCAACTTGCCCGTGCGCACGATGTGCTTTTGGTCATAGGTGCCCGGGCTGGCGATGTAGCTGGGCTCGCGGCCCAGCACCCGGGCAATGGCACGCGCCGTGGCATCGACCACCGGCGCATCCTTGGGCGTGGCGGTAGGCACAAAGCTCATGATGTCTCGGATGCCGTAATCAAAACCGGGCCGGGTGCGCTTGAGTTCATCGAGCATGTCAATGATTTCCTGCTTCACGGCTTCGAGGTTTTCTTCGGCAATGAAGCGGCGATCCAGCACTGTGCGGCAGCTGTGCGCCACCACAGGAGCGGGCGTTTGAGCCATCGGCCAGCCACGCTCGTCGCTGGCATAGACCTGCTCGACCTGCCCCCCATGAATGCTGTTGATGTTGAGCGTGCTCACGCGTGCGCCGGGCGGCTCCACCGGCTCGGCCGTGCGGCGGCCTTGCAGGCGCGGCTGCAGCTGCGTTTCCAGCAAATGGATGAAGGCGCTCATGTGGTTGATGGCGCTGTCGCCCAGAAAGGGCATGGAACCATGCGCGATGCGGCCACGGGTTTCGACCTCCCCCCACCACACGCCCCGGTGCCCCAGACAAATGCGGTCCACCCCCAAAGGCTCGGGAATGATCACATGGTGCACACGCGGTTTGCTGAAATAGCCACGCTCCGCCAAGTAGCCCACGCCGGCAAAGCCGCCGGACTCTTCGTCCACCGTGCCGCTGATCTCCAAAGCGCCAGGAATGGGCAAGCCCGACTCGATGAGGGCTTCGCAGGCGATGATGCTGGCCGCCAGACCACCTTTCATGTCGCAGGTGCCCCGGCCATAAACCCGTCCGTTGGCCACTTGCCCGCCAAAGGGCTCATAAGTCCAGCCCGGTCCGGCCTCGACCACGTCGATGTGGCTGTTGAAGTGCACGCACTCGCCGCCGCTGCCGCCTTGCCAACGCGCCACGACATTGGTGCGCGGGTGGCTGTCGCTGTCGCCGGGTGCACCAACGGCCCGCACGTACTCGACCGCAAAGCCTTTTTTGGCCAAACGCTCGCCTATGAAATGGGCGCAGGCTTCATAGGCGTCACCCGGCGGGTTGATGGTGGGAATGCGAACCAAATCCTGCGTGAGCGCGACCACATCGTCGCGCTTGTCTTCGATCCGGTCGAGCAGCTGTTGGATGGCTGTGTTCATCGGTCCAGTTTAGACGCCGTCCCAACAGCACTGCAGTCGCGCAAGGCTCAGACAACGCCGCCCGGGACGAAGGTCAGGACTGCCGCCAGGGCAGGCCGTGAAAACGCCAGCCCCCCAAACTGCCACGGTGCGCCAAGGCATCCGGATCGCCTTCAAAACCTTCCAGAATGTTGTACGCCTGAAGGCCCAGCTCGGTCGCCCTTTGGGCCGCCGCGATGGAACGCACCCCACTGCGGCACAGCAGCACCAGCTTTTGCCCCCCCGCAGCCAGTGCCCGGATACCGGCATCAAAGTCAGGGTTCATCGCCATGCCTGGCCATTGTTTCCAGGCCAAGGGCTGGGCATCGGGCACAAAGCCCACCCAGGCGCGCTCGGCATCGGTGCGCACGTCCACCAGCACCGCTTGCCCGGCCTGCACCCAGGCCCAGGCCAGTTGGGGGCTCACATCACCGGCATACCCGCTGGCGAGACGCACGGTCATGAGGGCATCACCACCGGCATCGTGGCGCAAACCGGACACCAGATTGGCAGGCACGGCTTCATCGATGCGGCGGGGCTTGGGTAAATTCAGGTTGTTCATGATGGCGACAAATTCTTCCTGGGTATGACCTGCCACACGGGCGTTGCTGCGGATTTCCTGACCGATGCTGGAATGGGTACGCCCCTGGTAATCGTGCCCAGGCCACACGGTGGTGTCAGCGGGCAACCGAAACAGCACTTGCGTCAGGCTGTGGAACATCGCCTGCGGACTGCCCGACTGGAAGTCGGTGCGGCCGCAACCGTTGATCAGCAGGGTATCGCCCGTGAACACATGACGTGCAGTGCCATGTTCCCAATAAAAGCACATGCTGCCCGCCGTATGACCGGGGGTGTGCAGACACCGCACCGTGTGCGAGCCGAAAGTCAGCACCTGTCCGTCTTGCAACTGGACGGCAGCCGTCCCAATGCGGCAGCCTTCTGGTGCCGCCGTGTGGGCACCGGCATGTTCGGCCAGCAAACCGGCACTGGTCACATGGTCGGCGTGGGCATGCGTTTCCAACGCCCAGCGCAAGGTCAGCCCGTGCTCGCGCAGCACGGCCAGATCCCGGGGCAACTGATCATCCACCGGGTCAATGATCAAGGCCTCGCGGCTGATGTCATCAAACAAGATATAGGTGTATGTGGACGAAGCCGGGTCAAACAACTGGATCGGGTTCAACTTCTGGCTCCTTCAGGCAAATTTGGTCAGCATCTGCGCTACCTGGTCGGCCGACTGGTCACCCTGCTCGATCATGCAACCCACCATTGAGAAAAACGCCTTGTCGAGTGCTTTGCGTGAGGCCGCCATCTGCTGGGCAATTTTTTCACAGTCAGCATCCGACTCGATCAGGCGTTGTAACCCCCGCAACTGCCCCTCAATGCGGGCCAAGCGGGCACACAGGGCTTTTTTCTTTTCGGCATCACTGATTCGGCTCATGACAATCTCCGGCAAATGGGCTGCAGTGAATATTGATAATTCACGCTCCGATGATAGCTTTCACCATGAACATGGCTGCCTCCTCCATTTACATCTCCATCGCCGCTTTTTGCGATCCGTTTCTCGAACACACGATCAATGACGCTGTGGCCAAGGCCAAAGCCCCTGAGTCGCTGGTGTTTGGCGTGGTGGACCAGACCCCCGAAAACCGCCGTGCCGCGCTGGCCGCGTTGTGTGGCCCGGCGCAATTGCGATTTGTGCATGTGAGCCCCATCGAAAGTCGGGGGGTGTGCTGGGCACGGTCGGTGGCGTTTTCGCTGTACCAAGGCGAATCGTTCTTGCTGCAAGTCGATTCGCACATGCTGTTCGAGCAAGACTGGGACGCCCAACTGATTGCCCAGTGGACGGCGCTCAAAGCCACCTGCGACAAACCGATTTTGAGCACCTACCCCTACGGTTTCGAGTTTGAAGAAGGCCAGCCGGTGGTCAAGATCAGCATCAGCGATCAAACCACGCTGGTGCTGCGCCCTCACCCCGAAACGGCGCTGGCCGAAGACAACGCCACCTTGCGTTTTCGGGCCGAACACGTGTTCACCCGCACGCCGGTGCCAGGGTGCCATGTCGCAGGAGGCTTCTTGTTTGCCGAAGGCCGATTTGTGGACGAGATTCCCTACGATCCGCGCCTGTACTTTCACGGCGAAGAACAAAGCCTGGCGGTGCGGGCCTACACGCACGGCTGGGACATTTTTCACCCGCCGCACATCCCGCTGTTCCATCTTTACAAGATGCCCAACACGCCGCACGACACCCACCACTGGCACCCGGACTGGGAAAAACAGCGGGATTTCAAGTTCACGGAGCTGACCGAGCTGGCCAAACAACGCCTAATGGACTTGTTGTTTGAGCGCCGCGATCTGGGTCGCTACGGCCTGGGGAAAACCCGCACACTGACCGAATTCGCCCATTTTTCCGGCATCGACTACAGCCGCCGACAACTGGTACAGCCCTATCAAGCCACGCCCTATTTCGATTCACCCGCGCCAGATGCCCCATAGGAAGGGACAGACCCAACAGGCCAAGTCGTCAGCACGGAGGCAAGATCTGCGGCCCCGTATGCCCCATGCATCGGCTCTGTCAGTGACAGGAAAGCCGCCAGCGGCTAAGATGCGTGTCTTGATTGACGTTTACGTCAACGTCAACTGAACCACCACAGAGACAACCATGACCGATCTGTCCGCTGAATTCAAGGCTCTGGCCGAATACCGTCCCACAAACAAGGTGCGTTTTGTCACCGCCGCCAGCCTGTTTGACGGCCACGACGCGGCCATCAACATCATGCGCCGCATCCTGCAAAGCATGGGTGCCGAGGTGATCCACCTGGGTCACAACCGCTCGGTGGACGAAGTGGTGACCGCCGCGCTGCAAGAAGACGCGCAGGGCATCGCCATCAGCTCTTACCAGGGCGGGCACAACGAATACTTCACTTACATGACCGAGTTGCTCAAGGCCCGTGGCGGTGAGCACATCAAGGTGTTTGGCGGCGGCGGCGGTGTGATCGTGCCGTCCGAGATCCGCATGCTGGCCGAGCATGGCGTGCGCATTTTCAGCCCCGAAGACGGCCAGAAAATGGGCCTGGCTGGAATGATTGGCGAAATGGTCATGCGCTGCGACCAGGACGTGAGCCCACTGGCCCCCAAAGAAGTGGCGGCCATTCAGGGCCACGGCGAGATGAACTGGCGCGCCCTGGCGCAATTGATCACCGCACTGGAAAACGACAAGGCCGACGCAGGCGTGGTCAACGCCGTGCGCGAACAGGCCGCGCAAAAGAAGGTGCCCGTGCTGGGCATCACCGGCACCGGCGGTGCGGGCAAGTCGTCGCTGACCGACGAGCTGATTCGCCGCCTGCGCCTGGACCAGGACGATGCGCTGCGCGTGGCCGTGATCTCGATCGACCCCTCGCGCCGCAAGAGTGGGGGTGCCTTGCTGGGCGACCGCATCCGCATGAACGCCATCAGCCCCTGGCAAAACGGTTCACGCGTGTTCATGCGCTCGCTGGCCACACGTGACTTTGGCAGCGAAATCAGCGCCGCCCTGCCCGATGTGGTGGCCGCCTGCAAGGTGGCCGGGTTTGATTTGATCGTGGTCGAAACCTCGGGCATTGGCCAGGGCGACGCCGCCATCGTGCCGCATGTGGACGTGCCCATGTACGTGATGACGCCTGAGTTTGGCGCTGCCAGCCAGCTGGAAAAAATCGACATGCTCGACTTTGCCGAGTTCATCGCCATCAACAAGTTCGACCGCAAAGGCGCCAGCGACGCGCTGCGCATTGCAGTGATTTCGATTGACCCGTCGCGCCGCAAAAGCGGCGGCGCGCTGTTGGGCGACCGCATACGCATGAACGCTATTT